>Ga0105356_10005851_pt1 | contig 11601 bp, 10 predicted proteins | sample GOMGulsemesocosm_3_FD_83502 | JGI IMG/M metagenome (GOLD analysis project Ga0105356, IMG submission 83502) | Methane-oxidizing microbial communities from mesocosms in the Gulf of Mexico - GOM9D Gulf of Mexico | ecosystem: Environmental > Aquatic > Marine > Cold seeps | place: Gulf of Mexico...
CATCCTGAACATACACGCTCCTTGCCATCCATGGCACCGCGACATACCGTTCATCCTGAACATACACGCTCCTTGCCATCCATGGCACCGCGACATACCGTTCATCCTGAACATAAAAAAGCCGACATTATTGTCGGCTTTATTTTTTAGTTAAGTGGTAAATAACTGATTAGCTGTTTACAACCAATTCAATACTGCTGGTATCTTGCATAGAATTTTTGAATAAACCTGCTTCATCAAAAATCACCCGATCTTCATAACCACTAAACCAGATAGCGTCTGGATTACGACCAACAATTGCAACCTGACCTTTATTGTGTGCCCCTGCTGCGCCGCGTAATAATTTGAAGATTACTACACCATGCTCAGTACCAGGTACGCCAGGCATAGGTTCATTAGTTACGGCAACAACTTCAGTTTTCCCTAAGTAGTGAGTAATTGACAGTCTTGCATGAGCTTCTACACCAGAAAGGCCTTTTTGCGAATCGTTGAGTAACTTCCATGCTTCTTCAATGAGTAAATTAAAGGCTTTATGACCAATAATATCGCGACCACAAAAGAAGTAGTGATTTTCAATGCGGTTGCGCTTTAATTCCCGTTGCATAATACGTATGGCAGACGCGTCGTTACTAATACCTTTTATAAAAGGGGCTTGGTTTTCAATAGATATCCAGTTTCTATTCGCTAACTGCTCTACAGCTCTACGAGTACTTTCTACCCACATCAAGCCACCATCAGGATTTTCGATGAAATTACGATTCTCATCTTTTTGTAAAAATTCATCAGGGTGATTAAAGTGCACCATCATGCGAAAACGAATGCCTGGATACGCGGCATGAAAATCGTCCATCATGGCGAAAAATTCTTTATCGAAACGGTCAGGGAAAAAAGCAAGTTCTTTGGTACCGATACGAATATTTTCAATGCCTGCGTCAGCTAGTGCCGAAAACCATTGGGCTAAGTTTTTGTTAAGTAGCACCATAGGATCGCCACCTGACATCAATATTTCACGCAGTTTTTCACGGCCTGTCTCAGGATGAACGCCGTTATTGTCAGCAACAATTTTATTATGTTCATTGATATAATTAACGAGTTCAGAAATTTGCGCTAAACCTTTACGTTCAGCGGTACCATCTTCACGAGTAATTTCTTTTTTGGCAATGAGCTCTTCACGATAACAGAATCGACAATGGGCAGAACACGTTGACGCAACATAAATGAGTCCAAGCTCATATTTATGAATTAAACCTTCAACCGGGCTGTAGCTCATTTGATTACCTGGATCTGGCGCACCTTGCATATCAAATGTTTCAGCAGGGCTTGCTTTAACTAAGGTTTGTAGTGGTAAACTGTTTTTTGCTAAATCGTAATAATGACGCGTAATTTTAACTGGCATGCGAGATTCAATATCTTGCTCAGTTCCTTTTATCGCAATAAGTGCCTTTTTTTCATCTTCAGAATAAAAATTTAACATATCCTCAGGAGCACGATCATCAAGGAACTTCTTTAAACCATTAATGATTTGTCTGTCGTGTCTGCCATTTTCTACTTTATCTAGAAATTCCTGAGCTTTAGGGGTAGGGATATATTTTTCTGCCTTTGCCATTTTTATTCCTTAAGTTAAGTGAAGCAATAACTTTAAGTCATGTTGTTAACTCATACATCATTCATATGAAATACAATAAACTTAAAGGTAAGTGTATATATTTCAATCATAGTGTACTATCGAGCAATGAGCTTCAAACGACTTTAACTCATTCAAAGATTACCTTTGGTAATGACATAAAGAAAACACATGGAAAAAATTGATGGCGTTTCAAAGAAAATTACTCCCCAGTACCAGCATGTTAATGGCATTTGATGCCTCAGCTAGAACTGGAAGCTTTACTGCTGCAGCGCTAGAGTTAAATTTAACGCAAGGAGCAATTAGTCGCCAAGTACAAGCACTAGAAGAGCAGTTAGATATTGAGTTATTCACTCGCATTAAACGCACAATTCATTTGACTGACAAAGGTGAAGTGTATGCAAAAGAAGTTCATCAAGCCTTGCAGCTTATTTTAAATGCTTCATTAAGAGCAATAACTAGTCCAATGAGCGGTACGTTGAATCTAGCAATTTTACCCACTTTTGGTGCGCGTTGGTTAATCCCTAAATTTGCCGATTTTTTAGAAAAGCATCCAGATATTACCGTTAATTTTGTTTCCAAATTAGCGCCGTTTGACTTTCACAGTGAGAACCTCCATCTTGCTATTCATTACGGCTCTCCAGATTGGCCTAACACTCAAAGCACATTTTTGATGGGGGAAGAATCTATTCCTGTATGTTCACCAAAATTATTAGAAAAGCAGCGTTTAGACAATATCGATGATTTGAAAAAGCTCCAACTTTTGCACTTAGCAACACGGCCTCAGGCTTGGCAAGATTGGTTTTTACAAAATAAAGCAAAACCTCCAACAAATCAGGGAATGTTATTTGAACAAGTCTCCATTATTGCTAAAGCAGCCACTGCTGAATTAGGTGTCGCATTACTCCCTAAATTTTTAATTCAAAGTGAACTCGATAAAAAAGAACTTGTCCCTGCGCTTAATTTGCCAGTAACCAGTAGTTTTGGCTATTATTTAGTTACCCCCCATGAGCAACTCACTTACCCACCAGTGGTGGCTTTCACAAAATGGTTATTAACTGCTGCGAAAACATAAACAACTACCTCAACTCATACATCTTTTAATTGCCCATCAAACAGTAACCTTTATATTTCAATGCATTAAGACTTTACGAAGTAATGTTTCTCTCTTAATTGTTCACAATATTTCGATAATACTCTCACGATCCTTTAGCTTTTCACATTTATTAGCTATACCTAACATAAGATTTCTTTAAACTAGACTGACTATGGCATTATCATTTCTTGATCAAACAGAAGAGCCCACACTCCCGCCTTGGAAAGTCGTTATTGTTGATGATGAAAAAGATATTCACACTATCACTAAAATGGCATTAAAACGTTTTACCTTAGATGGCCGCGGCTTGATTTTTCTTCATGCATATTCAGCAGAAGAAGGAAAAAAATTACTGTCTAAAGAAGAAAATGTTGCCTTAGTATTTTTAGATGTAGTGATGGAAACTGATGATGCCGGTCTTATGCTAGCCAAGTGGATGCGTGAAGAGCTAGACAATCATTTCACAAGAATTGTCCTAAGAACAGGACAGCCAGGACAAGCGCCAGAAGAAAAAGTTATCGTGGATTATGATATTAACGATTACAAAGAAAAAACCGAACTGAACCGAACTAAGTTATTTACCACAGTAATTACAGCATTACGCGCCTATCGCGATATTATAAAAATTGAAGACGCGCGTATTTACCAAGAGCTTTACCGTTCCGGTTTAGAGCGCGTTATAGCTTCAACGAGTAGTGTTTTAGAACAGCGCACCCTACAACAATTTTTTAATGGCTTGTTACAACAAGTCGTCTCTCTATTACGAAATGATCAAGCTAGCGCTCTATTACAAATAACAGGGATTGGCGCCATTTATTCGGAACATGACTATCGTGTTATTGCCCAAATCAGTAATGACAATGGCGACGACTCAATTGACAGTGAAATATACCAATATTTAAACAAAGCAATTGAACGCAAATGTAGTATTTACGAAGATAATATTTTAGTCGGGTATTTTCCAAGTCAAGGAGATAAAGTTAGCTTACTATTTTTAAAAGGAATTCAGCACTTAAATAGTATTGACCGAAAATTACTGGAAGTGTTTTCAGGAAATGTCAGCTTAGCCTTTGACAACTTATTGTTAAATAATGAAATTATCGACACCCAAGAAGATCTAATTTATCGCTTAGGTGATGTTGTAGAATCTCGTTCGCACGAAGCAGGAAATCACATCAGACGAATGGCAGAAGTTAGCTACCTTATTGCTAAAAAAATGGGGCTATCTCAGAAAGATTGTGATCTATTAAAACAAGCAGCACCTATGCATGACATAGGTAAAGTCGCAACCCCAGATGCTGTACTTCTCAAGCCAGGGAAACTTGATTATGATGAAATGATCATTATGAAACATCATCCTCAAATTGGCTACAATATATTACACGGGTCGAAACGCCCTATTTTGCAAAACGCGGCGATTATTTCTCAACAGCATCACGAAAAATTTGATGGCAATGGTTATCCTCATGGCTTGTCTGGTGAAGATATACACATATTCGCACGCATTGTCGCTGTGGCAGATGTCTTCGATGCTTTAACACATAAACGTTGTTACAAAGAAGCTTGGCCTATAGAACAAGTGATCCAAACAATGAAGGAATCGTCTGGAACTCACTTTGACCCTGCAGTACTTGATACTTTACTTGAAAATATAGATAAAGCGTTAACGATTAATGACAAATATCCAGATTAACCATGAATTTCCGCTTTAGTGAGCACTTGCCTATTTGGGAAACCATCTCCCACCAAACCATTTTGTAATTGATACAAACGAATAGCTTTTCGACTTTTAGGTCCCCATATACCGTCAGGCTTGCCGGCATCGTATCCTATGGTATTGAGTTTCTTTTGTAATGCCTGTAATTCTGCCGACTTATACATATCAATATGCGTGTTTTCATTAACTATTAATCCAGCAGCACCTTGGATACGGTTAGCTAACAGACCAACAGAAAGTGCATAATTCTCAGACAAATTCCATTTCATGATCACATTAAAATTTGGATAAACTAAAAAGGCAGGCCCACGAGCGCCGGCAGGTAACACTAATTCAGCATCAATTTCATAATCAGATAAAGCTATTCCATCAGCACGTGTTACACCTAAGTTTTTAAAAGTCGCTAAAGAATAGAACTGGTCGAACTTTATTTTTTGAAAAGCAAAATTTTCTGGCAATGTAACCTGTCGTCCCCAACGTTCTTTTTCTCGCCAACCTATGCTGTTTAAATAATTAGCCGCTGAAGTTAATGCGTCAGTTTCGCTCTGCCAGAGGTCTATCTTTCCGTCATTGTCTCCATCAATGGCATACTTTCTAAAGGCTGAAGGCATAAATTGCATATGTCCCATCGCCCCTGCCCAAGACCCCTTAAGCTGCTTAACTGTCACAGCTTTATTATCAATTAAATGAAATAAATCAAAAATTTCTGAAGTGAAATATTCACTACGTCTTTGATCACATGCCAATGTTGCTAATGAGTTCAGCACAGACATTTTTCCTTTATGGCGGCCAAAGTTAGTTTCTAGTCCCCAAAAGGCCACTAAATATTGTGCAGGAATACCATATTGTTGCGATAATTTATCAAATAGTACTTTGTGCTCTCTTAATTTTTTTCGTCCCGTTTGAATATGATAGTTAGTTAACCTAAGTTTTAAATAATCAGCAAAACTTTGACTGAATTCAGGTTGACGCTGATCTAATGTAATCACTCTTTTTAGCGGTGTAAGTGTTGGAATAACATCATTAACAATATATTCAGAGAACCCCGCAGAAGTAGCCTGCACCTTCATACTGGAAATACATTGCTTGAAGTCATCATTATCATCAGCGTTAACAATAAAAGGTAGCGTGGTTACAGAAACAAGCAGAAGTCGTGATAAGCGTTTAAATAAAAGTGACATAATAGGAGAAGTCCTTGATAAAAAGTCCATAAAAACATTGAAAAATATAGCCAAGTTCACTTTAGCAAAGACTAACGGTCGCACCCAAGTAAAAATTAACGTAAAATGCGTTTCATATGTAACAAATTACAAATTCTCTTAACCTTATTATTTAGGATCGTCATGAAAAAAACATTCAACATCACACACCCAAAGATCAAACTTGCTCGTTTATTTGAAGGTGTAAAACATGATGTGAAAAAGTATGTAAAAAGAGAAAGAAATAAACAGCTACCTGCTGGGGTTGATTTTTGGGATTTCGATTGTAAATACGGCATAACTGAAGCAGAATCAGAAGTTGTTCATTTGACTGCAATAAATAAACATATCGATGAAGCAGAGAAACTTGGGTTAACCTCTTTTTATATAGAAATAATGGTTAAAGAAGGCTTCCGCTCGGTAAAATCAATCGAAGAAGATGATGAGGGTTTTGATGAAGAATAACGCTACAGCTAATTTAATTAACTAATGAAAATACCTAAAAGATTGCAACCGCTTGTTGATGATGGACTTGTTGACGAAGTGCTCAGCCAATTAATGAGCGGCAAAGAAGCTACTGTATACATGGTGCGCTGTGGTGAAGATATTCGCTGCGCTAAAGTCTATAAAGAAGCTAATAAACGGAGCTTTAAAAAAGCAGCTCAATATCAAGAAGGCCGTAAAAGCCGTAATAGTCGTCGCGCACGTGCGATGGAAAAAGGCTCAAAGTACGGTAGAAAACAGCAAGAAGATGCCTGGCAAAATGCCGAAGTTGATGCACTTTATACCTTAGCAGCCGCTGGTATTCGAGTACCTCAACCATTTGGTTGTTTCGAAGGTGTCTTGTTAATGGAATTGATCACCGACGCTGAAGGCGACGTTGCCCCGCGTTTGAATGATGTCATCATGCCCAGCGAACACGCCATTGAAGATCATTTGATTATGATGAATTACGTAAAAATTATGCTGTGTGCCGGTGTAATTCATGGTGATTTATCAGAATTCAATGTGCTCGTTGATGAATACGGCCCTGTAATTATCGATTTACCACAAGCCGTGGATGCCTCAGCAAACAATAATGCTAAGAGCATGTTAGTTCGTGATGTTGACAATATTACCGATTATTACGCTCAGTTCGCTCCTGAATTATCAAAAAGTAGATATGCTCAAGAGATGTGGGCTTTGTATGAAAAAGCAGAATTAACTCCTGAAACTGAGTTAACCGGCTTATTTAAAGAAAATAATAAGTCAGCAAATGTTGATACTATATTAGAAGAAATTAAAGCGGCATTTGAAGAAGAACAAGAGCGCTTAGAGCGTATTAGTGATGCTCAAGAGTCTGATTAGGGATTAGGTTTGTTGTTTTGTAAAAATGCCAAGCACTTCACTCTCAGTTAAAAGACGACTCTTTCCAGAAGCTAGATTTTCATCTAAGAATAAATTTCCGATGGCTTGTCGATGCAAGCCAATAACGGGATTACGAAATCGGCCAAACATGCGCTTAATTTGATGATATCGCCCTTCTATTAACTTAACTTCTGCAACATACTCATTACCTTGATCAGAAGTTTTATTGGCGATAATTTTAAATTTTGCAGGTTTAGTGGTGATATTTTCGAAAGAAAAATACATTCCACCAGCAAATGCATCAACATAATCATCCGTGAGTGGATTTTTTAAAGTCACTCGATAACACTTCTCTACTTTGTGCTCTGGAGAAGTTAAACGTTCTGACCATCGACTGTCGTTTGTTAACAACAACAAACCAGAGGTATTCAAATCTAACCTGCCAACAATATGTAAACGTTCTTTTTCTTCACTTAATTCATCAAAAAAGATACTTTGTTTTTCAAGCAAGTCAATTACCGTTTTATGTAGTTTATCCTTTGTGGCACTCACTACGCCAATGGGTTTATTAAGCATAATGTAGAGCGCTTGATTATCTTGTAAAATGTCATCATCGAGCGTTATTTTTGAAAATTTATCAATGCGCTGCCCAATATCATTCGCGATACAATTGTCTACAGCTATACGTTTCTGCGCTAACATTAATCGCACAGCTCTTCGGCTAATACGGCAGTGTTCACTGATAAAACGATCGAGGCGCGCGGTGCTTAATGACATAAATAGGGATTCGTTATATAACGCGATTAACAAGTTTCCTATTTTAAAGTAATTCCAATAAATAAACAGAGGTAGTACACAGATAACTAAATTGTTCCTGACGTACTTCAACGGACGTGCTTGTGTACTCCTTTTTGTTTTGCAGCCTGAATATCAACACATTTAGCATATTAACCCGTTATTTTTGAAACGATCAAAATCCCCTTGTTTTAGAGCCATTTGTTAACAATACTTATCCCCCCCAAAAAACACGTACAGTTTTTATTGAAAAAATCTACCATTTACTTGCTCATGCCTTGCCATCGCCCTATCTAAACAATATTGCTGGCTTTATGGTTCATAAAAATAACCTTCTATCGAGCGAGTTATAATATTAGAAAAATAGCTCAGCGTAATCCTACATAATCCTATAAACTATTGAGAAAATATCACTTGAATGCAGATTCATTTACAGTCGATATCGATTCACCCTCACAAAATTAGCTGAGAATTAATAAACGATGAAAAGTTTACACTTAACTGAATTTTTTCCTTATCAACTCACTCAATTACAAGCAAAGGTGAGTGATAATATTGCCGAGATTTATGCGGGAAGGTTTGAACTTTCCCGTCAAGAATGGCGAGTGTTAGCCAGTTTAGGGAACGGAGAATTATTATCCGCAAAACAAATAAGCGAGCAAACTAATTTAGAGAAAATGCCAGCAAGTCGCGCAATAGCTAAAATGCAAACTCAGGGTCTTTTAGTGAAAAGTACCGATAAAACGGATAAGCGCTCTTCCTTGTTACAACTGACCGAATTAGGCTTGTCAATTTATCAACAATTAATACCTATGGTGTTAGAGCGCGAACAGGAATTATTGTCAGTGTTGAGTATTCAAGAAAAATCTCAACTCAACGAAATCATCGAAAAGCTGACTTTGAAATCAATGGAAATAACGAAAAAATAAGACCAGTACATTGGCAATCAACTAAAACATATACGTTTTTCATTAAAAAATTTGTATAAAAAAAACCTACATCGCAATGTAGGTTTTTATTTTTATTGGAGACATGAGCAATGAATAGCTAGAAAATACTATTAATTCTGATATGTAAAACCAATATAAGCCACACGTTCTTGGGTGAAATATCCATCAGTTGTCTGATAATTTTCATCAAAAGCATTATTAACTTTAACTTGGACTTTAAATTTATTCGTCAGTGGGTAACTTGCACCTAAATTAACCAGTGAATAGCTATCAAGTGTTACCACTTCTCCGCCCCACAAGTAATCATAACGTTTACCTTTATATTGAATCTCTGCATAAACATCAACGTTTTCAATTTCTGTATCAAACTGATAACTAACATGATCTTTCGCACGACGGCCTAACTGATTTCCCGTTGAGGCATCTTCAGCTTCAATATAACTGATATTAAATTGATGTTTACCTCCGAAACCGTAATAATTAATTCCAAGTTCAGCACCTTGAATTTCTACATCATCAACATTTATAGGTGTAACATTTCCGTCATTGTCTGAACCAGTCCAGTCGATTAAGTTTTCAATATCAGTTTGATAAACATTAAAAGCCATAGAGACATTATCAAAATCACTCTTTACACTAAATTCACTACTCTCAGACGTTTCTGATACTAAATCTGTATTGCCAATATAACCCCACTGTAATGGGTAATATAAGTCATTAAATGTAGGTGCTTTAAACCCGGTGCCTGTAGAAAAGCTAATTTGGGTACTGTCCGTCACTTGATAACCAATGCTACTATTAAACGTCGTTTCAGAGTCAATTCCTTCAACATCATCATAACGTGTTGCTAACTCAAAAGTTAACGCCTCAAACTTATAAACGCCGTGCGCAAAAACACCTGTGATATCACGTTCAGATTCGCTATAAGTAGAACTACCTTTTAATTCCTCTTGGTATAACTCAGCACCAAAAGTTACTTCAAAATTAGCTGAAACCTCACTATTATTGATTATTGAATATTGGTTGCGGCGAGTATCATATTGAGCTCCTTCACTTTTACTTGTTCCATTGCCATAACCAATATTTGAAGTTCTATTTTGACCAATGCTAAATTGAGTGTTATTTTCTATATCAGCTAGCTGCCACTGGTATGCTGCGCTAACTTGCCATACATGGTTATTGACTTCAGACTCATTAGCACCAAAAGAGCTATCATATTCTGTATCACCTTGATCAATTTGCGCTAACCAATTCAAAACTAAAGCATCATTAACTTCTTGCTGACCGTTAATTGCTAGAGAATTATAACTATAGCCATCATCATCAGTTTCAGTATCGTCCTTTGCATCAAAGCCATCACTTTCTTCGTGGTTTAAGCTAATGCTCGTAAAACCATCGCCGTGTTTAATACCAACACCTGCATTTAACATTTGGTAGCCTTCACTACCAAAGTTAGCACTAACAAAATGTTCACCACTTTCTAGTTTACGCGTGAATATTTGAATAACACCACCGATGGCATCAGAGCCCCATAACGCTGCACGTGGTCCTTTAACAATCTCAATGCGTTCGACTAATTCAGGAGCAATACTCTGTATATTTGTGGAACCTAAGCTTGCTGAACTGATACGAACACCATTAAGCAATACTAATGTATGACCTGCATTTGCACCACGCATATACACAGATGAAGCTTGACCACGGCCACCGTTTGTTGAAATATCAAGACCTGGAACAGTAGAAAGCATATCCAAAACTGATTTAGGTTGAATACGCTCAATATCAGCACGAGTGATAACAACTTGTGTTGCTAATGAGTCATCGATGCTTGTAGCAGAGCGGTTAGCTGTAACGGTAATCGTTTCTAAATCGCTTTCAGCATCAGAAGTGTTTGCTTGAGCAGTAATACTCATTGCAGTTGTTAATGAAGCAGTGATAATTAATGATAATGTTGTTTTAGAGAAATTTTTAGTTTGTTTAGTTTTCATATGACCTCTTCCTATGATGCCCTCCGCACCATGTTGATCTCGTTTATTGCGTTTTCTATTAATAAACGTCAAGTAAACAAGATAATTACGCAAATTACAGAGTATCGGACTTATATTACGGTGGGTTATAAACTCACGCACCTTAATAATTACCATTGCGGGGGCAGTGCCAAAGTTTCATTGGCTTCCCCTGTAATTCACCAAAAAAAAGATAGATTATTCTATCTCTTGGTTTTTTCGAACAGCAAAAAATATTATCTTTGCTGATCAATTTTTTCACACATGTCTTCAATACCACTTAACATTCTGGTGCTGAATCTATGCAATAAATCTGCGTCAACGTGAATAAACTTATTATTTTTCACCGCTGGTATTTCTGGCCATTTATCCCAATTAATAATAGGCTGTGGTTTATCCGCATTTTCATCGGGTAAAATCATTAAATGTGGCTGAGCCACAATAACATTTTCTATACTTATTTTAGGATAAGGCGTCGGGTTACTTTTAAAAACATTCTCCCCCTGACAGACTTCAATTAACTGATTTATCCACGTTGTGCCATTAATCGTCATCATTGGCTCTGACCATAATTGATAGAAAACGGGGATTAGCTGCTTATCTTTATTTTTAACACGTAATATTTTCTAGCGTTTTTCATACGCTAAGGCCACCATTTCAGCTTGTTTTTGATTACCCGTTAACTCACCAAAATAACGCAATTCTGTCGCTACATCGTCGATATCTTTAGGATTACTAAAGACAACGTTTAGTCCTAGTCGTTTCATTTTATCAATGTCACTTTGTGAGTTACCCGACTTCCACACAATCACTAAATCAGGATTTAACGCTAATAATTTTTCTATTTGCATACCGTGATAACTGCCA
>Ga0105356_10005854_pt1 | contig 11596 bp, 9 predicted proteins | sample GOMGulsemesocosm_3_FD_83502 | JGI IMG/M metagenome (GOLD analysis project Ga0105356, IMG submission 83502) | Methane-oxidizing microbial communities from mesocosms in the Gulf of Mexico - GOM9D Gulf of Mexico | ecosystem: Environmental > Aquatic > Marine > Cold seeps | place: Gulf of Mexico...
AAAAATGGAATTAAATCTACGCACAGTCATGGTACTACTTGGCGCTTTAGTCATGTTGGGTATTTTGATCGATGGTTTTCGACGAATGCGTCGCGCTCGCCAGGAAGCTCTTAAATTGGATGTGAAAGGTGATTTCAAATTTCCAGAAGAGGGTTTTTCTTCTGAACTGCCTAATGGTGGTGCGCGTATTATTGGTGAGCGTACCGAAAGTGAATTATTGCAGGACGCGGAATCCTTTCGACATCAGTTGGACGACTTACCGGTGATGAATGCTTTAGACCAAATTGAAAATAAAGCAGTGCAAGAATTAGACGAAGATATTCAAAAGAGTTTGCATGAAGATCGAATCTATGCCGGAGAGCCTGATTTTCAGCATGAAAGTTATGAGCATGATTCCCAACAACAAGCACCGCTTGGGGATCAAGAGAGTGAGCTTAAAGAAACTGAGCTTAAAGACGGTTCAGTATTACAAAGCGATGAATCTAAACTGGATGCAGAAAGCAATGCTGAAAGTGGCTTGGATTACGCCAGTGAAAAACTCGTACCCAAAGCGAAACCGCTTAACTTAGACGAGCATGTTCCATTATTAATGGATGTGGAGGAACTTGGGGAAGAGCTAGCGCCTCAGGTTGAACACTATGAAGAACTTTCATCGGTAGAGAAGCCGTTAGCGAACCACAATGTCGTTTTTCCTGATGATGTTCGTGATGAAGACGTTATCGAATTAGGGTTAGGAGACATCCCCGCGATTGAAGCATCGGTTGCCGGTATTGCTGATATTCTAGCGCCAGAATTAGAAGTACCTGAGTTAGACATTCCCGTCGTTGAAAATAATCAAGATGATGGGCGTCAGCATGCAGAAGAAATGATGGCGCAAGCCGCTTATGCACCGGTAAAAAAACCGGGTAGTAATGCCGAGAAACTGTCTGATCGCTCTATTCCGAGTTTGGTATTAGTTACTCATGTTATTCCTCACGATGAAGAGGGGTTTTGTGGTGAAGATATACTTTATTTGGTTAATAGCTGTGATTTACGCCACGGTGAAAAAGAAATATTCCACCGTTTTGAAAAAGAAAACGGTGAAGGTCGCATTCAATTTTCAATGGCAAATTCGTTTAATCCAGGTACTTTTAATACGGAGTCGTTATTACATGAGCGCATTCATGGTCTGAGCTTGTTTATGAGTTTACCCGGGCCAGAAAAAGCAATGGATGCGTTTGAAGCGATGACAGAAATGGCTTCAGTGATTGCTCGTAATTTAGGTGGCGACGTTCATGATGAGTCCCACAGTATTATGGCGTTGCAAACCATTGAGCATAACCGTCAACAAGTCCATGATTTTGTGCGTAAGCAAAAATTGGCCGATAAAAAATAATTTAATGAAGTGCAGTAACTATTTATGACCCTGAAAAACGAAGTGATGGTTCGCATTAAGCAGTTAAAAAAACAACTTAATGCTTATAGTCATCAATATTATGTATTGGATATGCCTACCGTTCCAGATGCAGAATACGATCGTTTATATCGTGAGTTAGAAGGTATAGAAAAAAAATTCCCTGAGATAATCACGCTAGATTCACCTACACAGAAAGTAGGCGCAGCGCCATTAGCCAGTTTTTCTCAGATTACCCATGAACGTCCCATGCTATCGCTTGATAATGCGATGAATGAAGACGAGCTGATTGATTTTAATCGTAAGGTTAGGGATAGATTAAAAGGGCAGTTGTCTGCTGAGCAAGAAATAGAGTTTGCTTGTGAGCCAAAACTGGATGGCCTTGCCGTTAGTATTCTTTATGAGGATGGCCAGTTGGTACAGGCTGCAACTCGGGGTGATGGTGCTACCGGTGAAAATATTACCTTAAATGTGCGCACTATAAAAAATGTCCCACTGTCTTTGCAAGGCAATGATTTCCCCGAGCGTCTTGAAGTACGTGGCGAAATTTATATCCCCAAAGCGGGTTTTGAAAAGCTCAACCAAGCGGCCCGTGATAATGATGGCAAAGTATTTGCTAACCCGCGTAATGCAGCAGCGGGTTCATTACGCCAGCTAGACTCGCGGATAACCGCGAAACGTCCTTTGGAATTATGTGCATATAGTATTGGCGTTGTGTCCGATGAATTTACGTTGCCGACAAAACATAGCGAAATCTTACAGAACATTAAACGCTGGGGCCTTAAAATCAATAGTGATATGGCTGTTGTGCAAGGGATTCAAGCGTGTGTAGAGTACTTTGCAGAGCTCGGTAAAAAACGCGATGCGTTGGATTATGATATTGATGGCATCGTTTTTAAAATTAACGATCTTGATATTCAGCAACAGCTGGGTTTTGTCGCCCGCGCGCCGCGTTGGGCAATTGCGGCAAAGTTTCCAGCACAAGAAGAAATCACCACCCTAGAAGATGTTGATTTTCAGGTGGGGCGCACGGGAGCACTAACCCCCGTCGCTCGTTTAAAAGCGGTTCATGTAGCCGGTGTTATGGTCAGCAATGCAACCTTGCATAATATGGATGAAATTGCTCGCTTAGGGGTGAAGGTTGGCGATGAGGTAGTTATTCGTCGTGCAGGAGATGTGATTCCTCAGGTCGTTTCAGTTGTACTCGATCGTCGTCCTACTACAGCACATGATATTGTGATGCCACTGAATTGCCCTGTGTGTGATTCTAAGGTTGAACGTATCGCCAGCGAAGCGGTAGCGCGTTGCTCAGGTGGTTTGTATTGCGGAGCACAACGTAAAGAGGCGATTAAACATTTCGCATCGCGTAAAGCCCTTGATGTAGATGGCTTAGGGGATAAGCTGGTTGAGCTCCTTGTGGATGCTGGTTTGATCGATTCATTCGATGACTTGTTTCATCTGCAATTAGATGATGTCGCTGGTTTAGAGCGAATGGCAGAAAAATCGGCGCAGAATTTATTGGATGCACTTGAAGCGGCCAAGCAAACAACGTTAGGGCGTTTTTTATATGCTCTAGGTATTCGTGAAGTAGGCGTTACCACGGCGCAGAATTTAGCTGACTATTTTGGTTTCTTACAAAGAATTCAAGATGCCGATGAGGCGACGCTATTGGCGGTACCCGATGTGGGTGAAATTGTTGCAAAGCATCTTTTATCTTTCTTTGCTGAACCCCACAACCAAAGCATTATTGAGCAATTACAAAAAGCGGGATTAAGCTGGTCAGAAACTGAACCTGCCTCGGCTGAAGAAAATGCTGAATTACCTCTGGCAGGCAATGTTTATGTAATTACCGGCACGTTAACAGAAATGGGGCGCGATGACGCCAAGCAATATTTGCAAGCGCTCGGTGGCAAGGTAACAGGCAGTGTTTCAGCGAAAACAGATTGTTTAGTGGCCGGTGAAAAAGCAGGATCTAAATTAACCAAAGCGCAAGGATTGGGCATTGATATTTTGGATGAGGCAGGGTTTATTGAACTTTTGCGTCACCATGGAGTAGACGGTGTTTAAAGCAGTATTGATAATATTTTCGTTTAGTTTATTGCTCGGTTGCACAACAACGCCGCCGCAGAATCTAGATGATGTGTGCGATATATTTGATGAATATTATGATTGGTACAACGCATCCAAAGAAGTTGAAAAAAAATACGGTGTGCCCATTGGTGTAACAATGGCGTTTATTCACCAAGAGTCTAAATTTGTTGAAGATGCTCGTCCACCTAGGGAATGGTTTTTATGGATATTTCCAGGAGCTTATCCATCAACGGCTTATGGCTATACTCAAGCTCTGAATGGCACGTGGAAAGAATATCAGAAGAATACTGGGCAATGGAGCGCTGACCGCGATGACTTTACCGACGCCGTTGACTTTATCGGTTGGTACAATACTAAAACGATTAAGCGAACGGGCATTAAGAAATACGACGCTTATCGATTATACCTCGCTTATCATGATGGGGCGGGTGGTTATCTAAGAGGGACTTATAAAAAGAAACAATGGTTAATGGACGTAAGCCGTAAAGTGGATCGTCGTGCAAAAATGTATAACCGACAGTTGGTGCAGTGTCGCAGCACGCTTGATAGTGGCTGGGTATGGCGAACATTGTTTGGTGAAAATGAAGCGAATGCAATTAGAAAATTTAACTATGCCAGTCTAGACGCAGGTTCTGCGACCATTAATTAGAAGTAGGAGCCAGTTATGTCGACATTAGATCGATTGATCGAAAGTAATAAAGAATGGGCTGAAAAAATAAATAAAGAAAACCCAGATTTTTTTACCAGTTTAAGCAAGCAGCAAAACCCTGAGTATTTATGGATAGGTTGCTCTGATAGTCGTGTTCCTGCCAACCAGATTGTTGGTCTTATGCCGGGTGAAGTATTCGTTCATCGAAATGTTGCAAACCAGGTAATTCACTCAGATTTAAATTGCTTGTCCGTTGTCCAATTTGCCGTTGAAGTATTAAACGTGAAGCACATTATTGTAACGGGTCACTACGGTTGTGGTGGTGTTCACGCCGCTTATGATAATTCTCGACATGGGCTAGTAGATAACTGGTTGAGCCATGTTAAAGATGTGCATTATAAACATATGGAAGAACTGTCTAAATTAGAGCCTGATAAAGCTAAAGATCGCCTATGTGAATTGAATGTCATGGAGCAGGTACGAAATCTAGCGAGGACAACGGTTGTTCGTGATGCATGGAAAAAAGGGCAAGATTTGACTTTGCATGGTTTTGTTTATGGTCTTCATAATGGACTCATCAATGATTTGGGTATTGATATTGGCAGTATTGAAGACTTACGCTCACAGTTTAAACAATATTAACGGTCTGCTTAAAGAAAAATAGCCCGAGTAAGTGGGCTATTTTTATCTTCAATACGATTTTTAGTCTAGTTAAAGATGTTGATTCATAATGGCTAAGATATCAATTTTCTTTAAACCTTCATTGTATATTTTGGCGAGATTCTCTCCTTGACCGCCTTTTTTAAAGCATATAAATAATTTCTTATCTTCTAGTAACGTCTTATTAAATTGAGCATTAGAGGATTTTTTTGCCAGAGCCTTATCGGTTTTAAATAAATAATTCATTACGTTTTGATCAACGACGGCTAAATCTAAGCGGCCATTAACGAGTTTCATTAAATTCTTTGTATCACTGGTCGTTGTGGATGTTTTTAATGACTTGTTGGCAACCATTGCATCGAACTCAGTGGTATTTATATAGTCTTGAACAATGCCAATTTTATGCGATTTAAGATCAGAAAGATTAGTCCAAGCAATACTTTTATCTTTGCGTTCTGCAAAACCTAATGGTCCTGAGCCCATAGCTTCGGAATAAACAAAGTCGTTGGCGGTATCACCAGAATAATATTCAGGAAAATAACCTGAAAATTTACTAGATCCGTCTTTCGCTAATGCAACCGCTCGGCTCCATGGGTAAAACGTAACCTTTAATTCATATCCCATTGCTTTGAATGCCGCTTTGGCCACTGCTACTGAGGCACCTTGGTCAGATAGCGTTTTACCTGAATAGGGAGGCCAGTCTAAGGATGTTAAGTGTACGACCTTGTCAGCTGAATAACTAAGGCTGGTGAATAAAATTAAGCTAATCGAAATTATGATTTTTTTAATCATTATATTTTTCCTATTATGATGTTTTAAAACTACTCATTTTTTCTTTTAATTCCAGTGCAATTTCCATTGAGCTGGTACTAGATCTTGATGTTTGGTCTGCAAGCTCAGAGGTACTATCAGCATTATGAGATATGTTGACAATATTCTGATTGAGTTCACTAATCACAGAGCTCTGCTCTGATGCAGCTTGAGAAATCTGGCTATTCATTTCATGGATGGCATTAACATTATTAGCAACATCAGTAATGGATTGCCCGGCGCGCTCAATCTTTTCAACGCTGCTCTCGGCATTTTCATTACCTTTACGAATGGCTTGGTCGGCAACTTCGGTTGATTTTTGTAAGCGATCAATCATTTGATTGATCTCTTCGGTAGATTGTTGGGTACGTTGGGCTAAGGTTCTAACTTCATCCGCCACTACGGCAAATCCTCGCCCTTGTTCACCAGCTCTGGCGGCTTCGATCGCAGCATTTAAGGCGAGAAGGTTGGTTTGTTCTGCAATGCCCTGGATAACGCCACTAACAGTACCAATGTTCTCACCTTCTTTTACCAGAATTTCGATAATGTCTGATATTTGATTGATTTCACTGGATAAATTGCGAATGGTTGAGACAGCATCTTCAACAATGGTATGACTTTCTTGCGCGGACGTATTAGCCACCCTTGCAGACTCAGCGGCTTGCTGAGCATTATTAGCCACCATCTCAGTAGAGCTAGAGAGTTCTGTACTTGCAGAAGCGACCAAGTCGATTTCTGATCTCTGCTTGTTTAATTCTGCTCGTATATCTTCAACATGTATTTGGCCATCTTTGGATTTATCAGCCATCTGTAATGAGGTGATATTGACATTTTTTACTAGGTCATCAAGTCGCTCAACAAAGCTATTGAAAGCAGCACTTAATTCAGCAAGTTCTCGTACCCCTTTAACGGGTAAGCGTTTAGTCAAATCACCATTACCTTGGGCGATGTCTTGGATAGCATTGCGAACACTAGTAATGGGGCGGATGACACTTGATCGAATAATGAGAGTAACTAAGATTGCAGCAGCGATATCTAACAGAATAATGCGCAGGACCTCTAAGTTAAAAGCGTCATTTAAAGCCTTCTTAGTACGGGCCTGATTGTAAACGATCACTAACTCACCGACAGGGTTGAGTATGCCATCCTCTTCAAATTCAAGATTTTGTTTTAATGTGAAGGCTTTATCTCTAGGGGAGTGTTTGCTTTCGGTAATGCTACCATCCAAAGATTTTGCTCTAGAAACAAATACTTCACCATTACTTATCACGGTGATTGAATTGATAAAGTCAGCACTTATTTCAGAATCGATGGCCTTGCTTGCAATGCTGGCATCAAAGTTCCAAATGGAAATAGGTAGGCTCGCACTGAGGCGGTCTATGACATAATGAGAATCGGCGATAGCCGCGGCCTCTAAGTCATTTTTGGTATTGTTATACCCAATAGTCGCTAATAGAACTAATAAGACAGTAATCCCTAGGGTTATCTGACTGATAGTTTTAATTAGTAGGCTTACTTGTTTCATATCTGAACCGTCATTTATAGGCTTATCCCTAAGCCTAGAACAAATTCAGTGTTTTTCAGTATTTAATCTGAGTATTTTCAATAGGATCGGGCATCTATATTGGTTTAGGGTTTAAAATTTCGTCAATTACCGATTTAGTCGTAGTTTTAATATTAATTTTTTTCAAGCCCTGGTTAAAAATATCTGAAGTTTTCTGTCCTTGATTATTTTTTTTGAAACAAATATACAAGTTTTTATCTTCTAGAATCATTTTGTTGAATTGGGCTAAACTAGATTTCTTCGACAAACTAGGGTCCGTTTTAAATAAATAGTGCATTACATTTTTATCAATAACGGCAAGATCGATTCGTTGACTCATTAATTTTTTTAGATTGGCTGCATCGTTAATAGTACTTGATATTTTGAGAGATTGACTGTCGATCATGGCATCAAATTCTTTGGTATTTATATAATCTTGCACTATGCCAATACGGTACGGTGTGAGCTGGTCCAGCTTAGTCCAGCTAATACTTTGATTTTTACGTTCAGCAAAACCTAATGGACTAGACCCCATTTGATCAGAATAAATGAAATCTTTGCTGGTTTGTGCTGAAAAATACTCAGGAAAATAACCAATGAACTTGCTATCTTCACGTTTAGCAAGAGTAACCGTACGACTCCATGGAAAAAATGTCACTTCAAGTTCGTAACCCATAGCAGCAAAGGCTTCTCTTGCAACGGCTATAGAAATTCCTTGCTGCGGTAAGGATGCACCCGCGTAGGGAGGCCATTCTAATGACGTTAAGTGAATGGTTTTTTCATTAGCATAAGATAAACCAGATATTAGAAGCGAGTAGGATATTAATAATTTTATTAGAAAATTCAATCGGGTTCCTAGATTTATTATGGCGTTATTTTGGTTTTTATCATTAGGCGTATACCGCTATCAGCTGACGGCTTAATGCGAGTAACGTACCATCAGGGGTATAAATTTTAGCTTCAGTATGGACATAACCATGGTGTGCTTGCTTGATTTCAGCGTCATAGTATAACCAAGTATCTGCCTGTAAAGGAGATTTTAACAAAGAGAGTGGCTGCACTATTTCAAGATTCCAGCTGATACTGGCACAGGGTGCGGCTGTTTTTAATTTTTGCAGGACTGTCGGTGGCCAGGCATCAATTAAGGCGATTAAGTGAGCTTCAGTAAAGGTTTCGCCACTTTCTTTGAAATGTATCCAGCCAGCAAGTTCATTATGGGGGCTATTACTAAAAGGAAATTGCCCTTTGCAGTATTCAAATTCAAAGTGCTGTACAAATTCAGGGGTTAACCCCTTCACATAGTTTAATCGTGGGTTATTGCCTAGTTTGGGAAGTTCAATTTTAGGGCTCGAAATTTCAATATTTGATGTTCTTTCATCGCCAAAACAGGCGCAGACCTGAGTGACAATGCGGTTGTTTTGCAGAACTTGGCCGTTGATTTGACTGACTGATTTACCTGAGGATAGCAGTTGTTCATTAATGCTAAAGGGCGTATCCGCCAATGTCTGGCCGCAGAAATTAACGGCTAAAGAACGCAGTGGGCGAGTACTGTCAGTATCATTACGCAGTTTTTGAAAAGCCATCGCGGCAGACAATCCCCCAAATAAAGTGCGGCCTTGTCCCCAGCTTGTATCTATACTGATGGCGCTATTTTTAGCTTGAGAAAGTAGGTTCTCGAATTTAGACATCATAGATCCAATATAAGCATTAGTTATTACAAATAATATATTCGAAGGATAGGGTTATTCTTAACAAATGGAAAGTGCCAATTTTGACGTATACACTAATATTAATATATTAAAAGCTTTCTAGTTGGGCAGGCCATGGTTCGCACAATATCCGCACATCATATTAGTGACCAGTTTTTAATATTATTTAAGCGACTCAATGCATTTTCGATACTAGCCTTGCTCGTTACTTCAATCTCTGCGTGCTCCGTTTTTATCACCCTCAGCGAACTACGATTAGCCAGTGAGCATAGATTACAGTCATACATTCTATCTGAACAGTTAAGGTTAAGCTCGGATCAGCTCTCTTTAATGGCTAGGGCATACGGTGCAACGGGGAATCGAAAATACAAAAACTATTTCGATGACATTTTAGAAATTAGAAATGGTGAGCAAGAGCGTCCTGAAAATTACCACAGGGTATATTGGGATTTAAGAATGCCTGAAGGGACCCTTGTTCCATTAAAAAGTGGCAAGTTAATATCTTTTGATCAACTTTTATCTGAACTGAATTTGAGGCAACAAGAGCAATATTATTTGACCGCTGCAAGAGAAGAGAGTGATGCATTAACCTTGCTGGAGAATGAAGCTTTTGGTTTAGTGACCGCAGGGAAAAAAGAAGAGGCTATTAATGTTCTTTATAGCCAAAGTTATTTTTTAGCGAAAGCTAAAATAATGAAGAATATCAATAAGTTTCATGAGTTACTTAAATAAGAGGTGAGTCTCAGGTTAATGAATGGCGTTTCGCTGTTTATATTTCCACATTTATATTTATTTTATCAGTAGTGGTTCTATTAATACTGCTGATATATAAGTCTTATATTAGAGCGCGCTTAGATAGATCAATATTGGCTATGTTAAATGAAGAGGTTGATATAAAAACTGCGGAATTAACGCAGAATAATCTCATGTTAAAAGATGCGATAAGCGATTTGAAAGGTGCGCAAAAACAGCTCATTGAATCGGAAAAAATGTCTTTGTTAGGTGGCTTGGTCTCAGGGGTTGCTCACGAGATTAATACTCCGGTAGGTGTTGGTATTACAGCGGCAAGCAGTCAGAAAGATGAATTGAAAGAAATTCAGAAGTTATTTGATAGCGATAACATGACGAAGCCTTACTTGAAATCATTTATTGAACGGTCAGATTCAATAGTCGATATTATTATGACGAACTTATATCGGATCGTTGATCTGATTACTGTGTTTAAAAAATTAGCAGTTGATCAGAGTTTGGATGAAAAAATCCCCATTGAATTAAAGAAATATATTGATGATATTATTGATACTGTCAAGCCTAGCTTTAAACATGAAGACTTACGGGTGATTAACGATGTGGATGAAAGCTTAACGTTTGAAGCCTATCCTGGAGCAATAGCTCAAATTGTTAGCAATACCGTAAGGAACAGTGACCGCCACGCATTTGAGGCCAAAGCCGTAGGGGAGGTTAGGATTACAGCAGAAAAAAACGGGAAACGACTTCACCTCTCTATCGCTGATAATGGTCAAGGTATGCCAGCAGACGCTATGAATAAAATATTTGATCCCTTCTATAGCTATCATAAAGAAACTCAAGGCACTGGTTTAGGAATGAATATTGTTTATACCTTAGTTAATCAAAAGTTATTAGGAGACGTAAGTTGTATCTCAAAGGAAGGGCAAGGTACGCGTATAGAAATTTACTTTCCTATCGGATAATTGTTAATAAATAAATTTTAATAATTCCCAGTTATAAACTCTATAGAACAACTGTCTAATAGGGTGTTTTTACTCAGTGCCTAGTCCGTAGGGCTATACTCTAATTCCATTTCTTAAATTAAATGGAGGAGTTATGTCAGATGTTAAAAAGTGGGCATTATCGATGCATCAGGTCGAATGCTGTAATTGTAGTCATGGCTGTGGCTGCCAGTTTGGTGGTTTTCCAGACAGTCCGGAGGGTAATTGTTCAGCTTTATTAGGCTTCTCAATTATTAAAGGTCATTTTAACCAACTGGACTTATCCGGTTTGAAAATGGTTTTTGGTGCTATGTGGCCAAAAGCGATTCATGAGGGTAATGGAAAGGGGGTATTATTTATCGATTCTTCCGCCTCAGAAGAACAGGTCACAGCTCTAGTGACTATCATGTCAGGTCAAGCGGGCGGGATGCCAGTAGAGGCCATCGCAGGTACCTTTAGTGAATTTGAAGGACCTATTCTAAAAGAAATAAAGATGAACGTAGATGATAAGCACTCTTCTTTTTCTATCGAAGGAGTATTAGAAGTTGAGCAAACACCCTTAATCGACCCGGTTACTGGTGAAGAAAAAAATGTGCATATTAGTTTTCCTGATGGAGGCTTTATGTGGGATGACGGTATTATTGGTGAGTCAAAAACTATGTCTATTAGCCATGGTGGTTTTGCATTCCAACACGCGGGCCATTTCGCTGCAAAAGCTGTCGCTAACTGGAGTAATTAACTTTTGGAAATGAAGGTGCTTAAAAATCGTGATATTAACTCATGGTTGATTTTTATCACGGTTTTAGTTCTTATAGTGGCCAGTTGGTACTACATGGTTTTTGCGATGTCCATGAATATGGAACCTGTGGCTGATTGGAGCGCTGCGGATATCGCAATGCTATTTATTATGTGGTCTGTAATGATGGCCGGCATGATGCTACCCACAGTAGTGCCGGTGGTCTTATTGGTTGATCGAGTTAACCAGCAACGCAAACAAAAGCGTAGCCCCTA
>Ga0105356_10005856_pt1 | contig 11591 bp, 6 predicted proteins | sample GOMGulsemesocosm_3_FD_83502 | JGI IMG/M metagenome (GOLD analysis project Ga0105356, IMG submission 83502) | Methane-oxidizing microbial communities from mesocosms in the Gulf of Mexico - GOM9D Gulf of Mexico | ecosystem: Environmental > Aquatic > Marine > Cold seeps | place: Gulf of Mexico...
AACAATAGATTATCATAGGCCGTAAACTCATCATATAGAGATATTTCTTGAGGCACAACACCTATGAGTTGTTTACAATTATTCTGGTCTACATTCAAATCATTCCCAAAGATCATAATATTACCGCGATCACTATTCAAGATAGTGCTCATCAAATTAATCGTAGTAGATTTACCGGCACCATTGGGTCCTAAAAGTCCGAACACTTCTCCTTTCTGTATAGAAAAGCTAATGTCGTTAACTGCTTGAACGGTTTCGAAAGATTTTGATAGATTAGTAACTTGTATCATCATGTTTTTTTTTGATGATTCAAAAGTCAATAATAAATTAAGATTTTAGAATTTATAATAACTGAATTGTAGAATTTTGGGGACTAATTGTAAAAAAAGGCTTAATCCAAAGTTTTACTCGAAACTGTATCGTAATAAACACTTTTTATAATTCCATCAGACAATCCTATTTTAGGGACATACACATGTTTGGCCTTACTCCATTTCATCGCTGAAAGATAAATTTTCATCGCAGGAATAATAACATCGGCTCTATCCTGATTCAAGTTTAACACCGTAATGCGCTCCTCGTAGGAATAAGACTTTAATTTTTTATAATAAGTACTCAAATAAAAATAAGTTAAGGGTTTCCCCATGGCCTTCCCTGATACTTTAAAGATCTTGTTAATATTCCCACCAGAACCGATAACATCAACTTTTTCATAGCCTTTGGTATTATCTTTAATCCAGGCTTCAAGATTTTTCCAAACCTTCTTTTTAACCATATCATTAAGAAGTCGGACGGTACCAATTTTAAAGGATTTGGAAGCGACTGTATTTCCATTATGAATTACCGAAAACTCGGTACTACCACCACCAACATCTACGTAAAGATAATTTCTGTCTTTATCTATATAATGGTTTAAATCTGTTGCCGCAATAATTGCAGCCTCTTCATTACCTTCTATAATATCAATTTTAATATTGGAGTGTTCAAAAATGGCCTTGGTTATATCCTTTCCGTTATTAGCTTCTCGCATCGCAGAGGTAGCACAGGCCTTATAGCGTACAACTTTATGGGTTTTCATTAATAATTTGAACGCCAGCATGGTATCTTGCATGCGTTCAATATTTTCGGTAGAAATAGAATTTTGCATAAACACATCCGCTCCAAGGCGAATAGGTACACGTACGAGTGAGCTTTTTTTAAACCGTACGGGTTTATCTTCTTCTTCAATAATTATTGAAATTAGTAATCGTATTGCATTAGATCCAATATCAATAGCCGCATATTTTTTTATGGATAGCATTCTAATTTTCTAAGTTTTTTGAATAGTAATTATAGATATCGAATTGGGTACGTACTTTTGCTAAACTATTTGTTCTGTACTGATTTGCTGTATTTCCATTTAAATATCGGGCTTTTACATTATCATTCCAACAAATTTCGAAGGTATCTAACAATTCTTGCTTGATATCTTCATCATAAATAGGACAGGACACTTCTACCCTATTGTCAATATTACGCGTCATTAAATCTGCTGAGGATATAAAGAGTTTTGGAGCATCATTATTACCAAAAATATATAATCTTGTATGTTCTAAGAATTTATCGACTATACTTATCACCTCAATATTTTCACTCATACCAGGAACACCAGGAACCAAGGAACATATTCCTCTAACCACCATTTGTATTTTAACCCCTGCATTACTCGCTTCATACAATTTGTCTATCATCTTATAGTTGGAAATACTATTCATTTTCAATTTAATATAAGCCGGAATTCCAAGGGTTACATTGTCAATCTCATTATCTATAAGCTTAAATAAGGCCGATTGGGTGTAATGTGGTGAGGTAATAATATGTTTATAACTAAACATACGGTAATTCGTTTCGAAGAAATCAAACACCCTATTGACATCCTTTAATATCCTCTGGTCTGCTGTGAATAATGTATAGTCAGTATAAATACTCGCGGTAGACTCATTAAAATTTCCAGTACTAATAAAGCCATAACGTCTTTTTTTACCCTTGTCTTCACGCTCAATAACACAGATTTTACTATGTACTTTAAGGCCTTTTACTCCAAATACCAAGTTGACACCCTCAGCTTCCATTTGCTCGGCATATTTGATGTTCGCCTCTTCGTCAAATCGAGCCTGTAATTCAATAGATACCGTTACATCTTTCCCGTTTTTTGCAGCATTTATTAGGGAACTCGCAATATGTGATATTTTAGCAAGCCGATAAATTGTAATTTTTATGGATTTTACTTTAGGATCTAAGGCCGCTTCCCTTAAAAACTTAACGATATACAAAAATGTATGATATGGTGCATATAATAGATAGTCCTTCTTGGCTATTGCGTCAAAAATACTGTGTTCGAGACTTAAACCTTTAATAGCTAATGGTTCTATTTTATCATATAATAGATCATGTCTCCCTAAACTTGGAAAACTCATATAATCTCTTCGATTATGATAACGCCCTCCTGGTATAATACTGTCTGAAAAATCAATTCCCATTTTAGACATCAAATAACTAAGCGTATCTTCGTCTATGGTTTTATCATAAACAAATCGCAATGGTTCCCCAATCTGACGATGCTTAACACTATCTGATATCTTCTTTAAAAAACTCGTACTTAAATCACTATCAAAATCTAATTCACCATCCCTAGTGATTTTAATCATATGCGCCGAAATTGAGTGATAATGGAAAATATTGAAAATCTCATGTAAAAAATAACGTAGAAGATCATCGAGAAGAATGATATAATCCTTACCATCCTTTTTTGGTAAGACCACAAATCTATTCATGGTTTTAGGAATCTCCATCAATGCATATTGATTTTGTTTGCCTTCAATAGTCATTTTTACGGCAAGATAAGAGGCGCTATCCTTTAATAAAGGCAAATCGACATCATCATTGAGTATTATGGTTACCAAAGCAGGACTGACATGAGAGTAAAAATAGTTTTTCAGATATTTACTCTGATCTTTTGTGATTTCAGATTCATCAATAATAAAAACATTTTCATCCTTAAGTTTGGTTACAATGGCGTTGAGAATCTTTAAACTCTTACTTTGCTGCTCAATTACAGTTTCAGTAATTATGTCTAATAATTCTTCAGCTTTAATTCCTCCCAATTGGTTCTTCCCTCCTTTTCCAGCGAGATAAATACGTTTAATGGTGGCATATCTAACTTTAAAAAATTCATCAAGATTATTAGAAAAAATACCCAAAAATCGCAAGCGTTCAATTAAAGGAACAGTTTCATCGGCTGCTTCTTGCAATACACGTTCATTAAATTGAAGCCAACTAATTTCTCGGTTGATATAAAAGTTACCATGCTTTTCTGCCATATTCTTGATTTACCAATTAGTATTCTTACAAAGATATTTTTTTATAATATAAATATAGCCCAATGACAGAAATATTAAGGAAGCATTTTTGTAATACATATTTTACCTAATTATGCATTTCATCGAATAAATTAGCCTTTTATGGATTATTTTGATATATTGCATCTGTTTTAAGAATAGTCAAATCTAATTTTTAACACACAAAAGAGTTAAACCTACTATAACTGTATTACTGTTATTACCTATTTCTAATTACATATTTTAGGTAAAAACGATGCTTTAATATCAAACTATTACGGTTAATTATTACCTGTTGGTTTTTCTCATATCGCAAGACTAAAAAAAGTTTGTGTTATGAAAAAAATAACCTCTTACCGTTTAAAAAAAGCAATCCCTCTAATCTTCTTTTTCAGCCTAACTATAACTGTACTTGCACAAGTAGAGAATGACTTTTCTGCACGATTTAATGAAACGGTCAACGGTGATATCACCATGATCGCAAATACCATAATATCCAGAACCCCAACACAAGATTATAATGAAGAAGATGGGAATCATGATTTTACCGATAATGTCTATGTAGATATTGATACCGACGACAGCACATTCAATTCTAGTAACGCCACTTTTAATAATCCGCAGCCACAAATATCTTGTCTATCCATTCGGAAGGTATATTTATACTGGGCCGCTGCAGATAAAGAAACTGACTCCAATGAAGACAATCAGCCCAATTGGAATTTTAATGATGTAAAAATAATGCTCCCTGGCGAGACTATTTATAATACAATTACTGCCGATGAGGTTCTATTTAGAGGCCGTGACACACATTTTGGAAATGATCCTTATATCTGTGTCAAAGACATTACAGCATCAGTATTACAATTAAACAGTCCTTATGGGAAATATCAAGTCGCCAATATAGAGGCCAAAACAGGAGGATTAATATCTCATCAAATTGGTATACCGGGAACTTCAGGTGGCTGGCAAATAGTTTATGTATATGAAAGTCCGGAATTAGCGACCAAAAACATTAGTCTTTTTGACGGATATGCGCATATCACCAAGGATCTAAACAATTTTGATATTGATTTTGATGGCTTTCTTACAGTCCCTGAAGGTCCTGTAAATGCCAATATTGTCATTGGATCATTAGAAGGTGATAGAGATTTATTAGGAGACCAATTACAAATTGTCGATACACAAAATAACTTTATTAACCTTTCTGCCCCACAACGTCCTGTCGACAATTTTTTCAATAGTAGGATTACCGTTGGCACTACTAATTTCCTGGATAGAACACCCGCAAGTCTAAATACACTAGGATTTGATGCCACTGTTTTTAAACTTGACAATCCCAATAACAGTATCATTGGCAACAACCAATCCTCTGCAAAAATAAGATTAACGTCCAACCAGGAGACCTATGGTCTCTATTTAATCGGACTGTCGGTAGAAGTATGGTCTCCAAATTTATACCCTATAAAATTGAGAGCAAATATCGAAGGCAATATTACAAATGCCTCAGATGCCGTTATGTTCGACTTTAATTTCTTAAACACAGGTAATGACGACGCTATAAATGTGGTATTATCAACAACCTTACCAACAAATTTGGAATTTCTTTCGGCAAATAACCTTCCCAATGGTGTAAGCTATAGCTATGACCCAAACACAAGACTCTTAGAATATTACCTCATTGATGGATTGGCAGATGTTGGCGACCCTTTATTAAACTTGAACTTTGAAGTTAGAATTAAGGAGGAGTGTTATTTTCTTGAAGAGCGCTGTGATTTATCTTTTGAAATGCAATTAAAAGCCACTTATAACGGTGTAGAAAATCCGAGACCTCGCACGACTTTAAGCTCTTATGAATTAGACGACTGTCAATTAGGAACTCTTTTACCTGTGGTCATAAACCAACCAGCAGCGGCATTATGGGTAAATCCTCCAGGCGATTTAGATCGCATTTTGAATTGTGATAATTTTAGCGATTTAAATACCGTACAAAACTTATTTCCTGTTCCCGATAAATGTGACTTTAATTTGACCAAAACCAATGGCAGCTTTGTTCCAAATAATACTTGTGGAAATTCAGGAACATATACAAATTCATGGGTGTTTACAGACGCCTGTGGACGCACAATTACCGATTATATTCAGGTCATCACAATCGTTGATGACAGCCCTCCTGTTTTTAGTAGTCTCCCAAATGATATCGTTATTAATTGTTCTGAAACACCAGAATTCACCCAAGCGATAGTCGAAGACAGCTGTAGTTTCAATATTGATTTATCATTTAATGATGTGACCACAAGCGGCTCATGTGATGGGGATTTTACAATTACCCGAACTTGGACAGCAATTGATGACTGTGGGAATGTTTCAACAGCAAGTCAAAGTATCCTTGCTCAAGACACGAGCCCTCCAAATCTTGTGAGCGCATTGGATACAGAACTCATACGGGTCTGTGAAATCCCTCCAGAGATTCCAGAATTAGAATTTTCTGATAACTGCTCATCAAATCTTAGCATTATTTATGAGGAAGAAACGCAAACTATAGATGCTGAGAATTATGATATTCTTAGATCGTGGACGGTTTATGATGAATGTGCTAATCAAAACACATTTATACAAACCATTCATATGCGAACGAATCACACTAAAACATCGACAGCTCTGAATTTATGCCCCAATGATAATGCTATTAATTTAAATCATTTTGTCGAAGTAAATGAAGATGGTTATTGGGAAAATGAAGACTTAAACATCTTGAATAACAACCTGCTAAACCCTTCTACTTTGGTCCAAGGAGAGTATACATTCAATTATATTGTACCGATCAACCAATGTATTCAAACCAATGAGCTCGTGGTTATAATAGGCGAAACTTGTATTGAATTAGACCCTTGCATCAGCTCTTCCTACGACGTAAATATTTCAAAATTGGTAACCCCTAACGGAGATTTAAAAAATCAAACATTTATGGTTTCCTATAATCTTAATCCTGAGATTGATTTCGACCAACGCTGTGAGATTATTGTAAAACTAAAAATGTTTAATCGCTGGGGATCGAAAGTATTTGAATCAAACGACTATGATAATTCTTGGACAGGAACTTCAGGAGGCGGATTTGGAACCGAAGAAAAATTGCCATCCGGCACATACTATTATGTAATCACACTTGAAAACAGCGGGTTAAAACCCATACAAGGCTATATCCTTTTAGGAATTGAACAATAATGATGAACCTGTATAAAAACATATATGTCTTATTAGCGCTATGCCTGTTGCCTGTATTATGTCATGCACAGCAACTGCCTCAATTTACCCAATATATGTATAATACAATCTCTATAAATCCGGCTTATGCGGGTTCCAGAGAACGTCTAACAGTCGCCTTTTTAAACAGAAATCAATGGCTTGGAGTCAATGGAGCTCCCGTTACACAAACCCTAACGGTTGACAGTAGTATTCCAGATACCAATTTAGGTGTCGGCCTATCCATAATACATGATAAACTTGGTTATGAACGTACCTCATACATTTATTCGGACCTGTCCTATTCTATTTCCCTAAATCAAGATTACAGATTATCATTTGGATTTAAGTTTGGAGTCAGTAAATACGGGATTGATCCCGATCTACTCATGGATCCATCTGCCATTGGAGATCAATATTTGGATAAAATTTTCAACACATGGAAACCCAACTTTGGTGCTGGAATTTATTATAGATCCAACGATTGGTTTGTTTCCTTTTCCTCACCAAGGATATTGACATATACCAATACTACCGATTTAGAATATCTCGCTATTGAAAGAGTTAGCTATTACCTCAGTGGTGGTTATATGCTTGATTTTAATCCACAATTATCTTTTAAGCCTACTTTCCTGGTTAAATACACCAACGGTGCACCAATATCAGTAGATCTGACTGGTAATTTTTTAATCAATGACAAACTATGGCTCGGGTTGGCATATCGCGTTGGAGACGCTTTAGGAGGGCTTGTAAGTCTGGAAGCGACAAGCAATTTAAAAATTGGATATGCCTATGAATTTACGACAACCGCGATTAGCCCGTACACCTCAGGAACTCACGAAATTTTTCTCAGTTATCAATTTGATTATCCAAGATCAAAATGCAACTGCCAAAATAAGTTTTAGACCTTTCTTTCTATTTCAAATCTCTCGGAAATATTGTTTTTACAATATGCCCCTGATCCACATCCTTCCAATTATCTATATCAAATTCAAGGACTACCAGACCACAGGTTGGCAAATTGTCAATATACTGATCTCCAAACAAATTTACGATTGAGGTTAAGGCGTGATTATGACCAAAAATCATGACCTTATTATAAGTATTATCCATAGATTTTATAAAATCGACAACTTTATCCCCTCCAAAATCGTATAACTGATCATGAAATCTTACAATATTATTTGAAATATTGATATTTCTTACAAATATGTTGCAAGTTTCTACGGCACGCTTTGCAGGACTTGAAAAGACGAATTCTGGTTTGTATTTAAACAATAAAAATTCCTTTGAAACCAAGCCTGCATCAGTGATACCCCTGTTTTTCAGAGGCCTATCTATATCCTTATAGTCATATTCCCATGATGACTTTGCATGTCTAATTATTACTATTTCCTTCATAAAACATCGTTTAAATGTAAATAATTCCGATAAAATGTTGTTTTTACCGATTTATCGAATATATTTGTGCTTTAACCATTTATATTTGTGAACAAACAAATTTATTATTAATTCGCATAAAATTAGAGAATAATGACCCCAAATCAAATTCATCTTATTAATTCATTCGTACAAATCCTTTGTACACTTCCCTCACATTTTTATATAATGAACTCCATGAACAAAAATTCGTACATGGATAATGTTATTATTGTTTAATAAAATATAAGTATTAAAAATGTCTCTATTTAATGTTTGAGTATTAATTTCAAAATTCATAACCATTAAATAGTCAACCTAAATCTGCAAAATGAATAAATTTTTACACTGGCAAAAGTTCAACTTGGCCGTTTTAGCACTAGTTACGTTTATCTCGTTTAGTGCCATGGGTCAGACCACCTACACAAGCTTCTCTGAGGGAGCAAGTGTTATAGATATGGGCATGACACCTCAGAATGCAAATAATGCACTCGCTCCTAACGGTTTAGATTATGATTTAATTACTAAGCATAATATTCCTTTGAATTCGAGTATAGATCCTAATAAGGATTTTGTTTCTGAATCCAATACTACCGATCAACATGATACTGGTAAAACAGGAACGGGAAATACTAGGGTAATGAGTATGCCCTTAACCATTACTTGTCCTTCATCGTTCACAGACGCTGTAGAATGTACAGCGAATATTCCAGACCCAGCAACCAATATAGCTGAATTGGAAAATTTGGGATTCATTTTTAATTATGGAGATGACGATGATGGCGATGATGACGATGATATTAAAATATATATTTCCAGCTCAGATGATATTTCAAATCAAACTTGTGCTAACTCCTATACACTCACACGTACTTACACTATTATTGTAAAAGGTGAAGACGTAAAAGACGAATTCATCACTTGCATTCAGATTATCACGGTAAGTGATACCACTGCTCCTAAGTTCGACATAGATTCGGCTCCAGAAGCGGGACCAAATACCTATGTCACGGTGCAAGATGGAGATTGGTCAAGTGCATCTACCTGGTTCAATGGAAACGTTCCTGACGAATTCCTTGGAGGTGATCAGGTTTATATTAAACACCTTGTCCATTGGAATCTTGGAGTAGATCTATATATAGAAAATGGAATTCTTAATATTGATTATGGAATTCTTAATTTTTCAGATCATAATATTAAATTAGAACATACCGAGGGTATCGTAAATATTAGCAACGGACTCATCTATTTAATTGATGATAGTTTTGTAAATATCCAAGGGACGACAAACTTCTCTAACGGTGCTATCCAGCTTTGTAATGGGAATTTTAAAAATGAAAATAACAGTTCCACTAATGGAACCGGATATATCTATAGTCAAAATGGTAACATCTCATCTACCAACAACAACTTTAGCGCTGGAATCGCTTGGGCTACAGGAAATGGAGATGGAATTAACCTACCAACAGCAGAAAATACAACTGATGCAAAACCAACGGATGGCTGTCAAGATTTGACCTTTTTCCGTAGATTTTTTCCAGAACCACCTGGTGATTTCCCAATTGATATTACTGTAGATTGTGATAATATTCCAGATGCTGTAATTTTAAAGGCTACCGATAACTGTGATACAGATATTAAAGTAGAGCTAAATGAAGTGAGAACCGATGGTTCTTGTGATTCTAGTTATACCTTAACCAGAACATGGACAGCATCAGATGCTTGTGGAAATTCAGTATCTCATACTCAAACTGTAACTGTAATAGACACTACAGCTCCTGAGTTCGATCAAGACATATTACCAAGTGATCTCACTGTTGAGTGCGATAGTATTCCTGATGCAGTCAATCTTAGCGCTACCGATAACTGTGATACAGATATTATAGTGGATCTAAATGAAGTGAGAACTGATGGTTCTTGTGATTCTAGCTATACCTTAACCAGAACATGGACTGCTGCCGATGATTGTGAAAATGCAATAACGCATACACAAATTATTACTGTAACAGATACGACTGCTCCTGAATTTGATCAGGAAAGCTTACCTGTTGATATCACTGTTGCATGTGATACTGTTCCAGAAATGGACATATTAACAGCTAGCGATAACTGTGACACAGATATTAAAGTAGATCTAAAAGAAGTGAGAACTGATGGTTCTTGCGATTACAGCTATACCTTAACTAGAACATGGACTGCTAGCGATCATTGTAAAAATATATTAAGTCATACTCAAGTTATTACTGTAACAGATACCACTGCTCCTGAATTTGATCAGGAAAGTTTACCTACTGATATCACTGTTGAATGTGATACTGTTCCAGAAATGGACATATTAACGGCTACTGATAATTGTGATACAGATATCAAAGTAGATCTAAACGAGGTGAGAACTGATGGTGATTGCGATTACAGCTATACTCTAACCAGAACATGGACTGCTAGCGATGATTGTAAAAATATACTAAGTCATACTCAAGTTATTACTGTTACAGATACGACTGCTCCTGAATTTGATCAGGAAAGTTTACCTGTTGATATCACTGTTGAATGTGACACTGTTCCGGAAATGGAAATATTAACAGCTACCGATAACTGTGATACAGATATCAAAGTAGACCTAAAAGAAGTGAGAACTGATGGTGATTGTGATTATAATTATACACTAACCAGAACATGGATAGCATACGATGATTGTAAAAACATACTCAGTCATACTCAAGTTATTACTGTAACAGATACGACTGCTCCTGAATTTGATCAGGAAAGTTTACCTGTAGATATCGCTCTTGAATGTGATGAGGTTGGTACTATAGCTGCTGTACTTAGCGCTACTGACAATTGTGATCCTGAGATTGTGGTTGTATTTAATGAGGTGAGAACTGATGGTGATTGTGATTATAACTATAGCTTAACCAGAACATGGACTGCTACCGATGCCTGTGGCAATGCTGCAACACATACACAAATCGTTAGCGTTACTGATACCACGGCTCCTGAGTTTGATCAAGAAAACCTACCTGTAGATATCGCTCTAGAATGTGATGAAGTTATTAGCACAGCAGAAGTCCTTACAGCTACAGATAACTGTGATCCTGAAATCCTAGTGGTTTTTAACGAAGTTAGAACCGATGGTGATTGTGATTATAACTATATATTAACCAGAACATGGACAGCTACTGATGCCTGTGGCAATATTACAACGCATACGCAAATCATTACGGTAACTGACACGACGACTCCTGAGTTTGATCAAGAATCTTTACCTGTAGATATCAGCCTAGAATGTGATGCTGTTTCTGATCCAGAAATACTTACAGCTACAGATAACTGTGATACAGATATCAAAGTAGATCTAAAAGAAGTTAGAACCGATGGTGATTGTGATTATAACTATGTATTAACTAGAACATGGACAGCTACTGATTCCTGTGGCAATGCTACAACGCATACGCAAATCATTACGGTAACTGACACGACGGCTCCTGAGTTTGATCAAGAATCTTTACCTGTAGATATCAGCCTAGAATGTGATGCTGTTTCTGATCCAGA
>Ga0105356_10005857_pt1 | contig 11588 bp, 12 predicted proteins | sample GOMGulsemesocosm_3_FD_83502 | JGI IMG/M metagenome (GOLD analysis project Ga0105356, IMG submission 83502) | Methane-oxidizing microbial communities from mesocosms in the Gulf of Mexico - GOM9D Gulf of Mexico | ecosystem: Environmental > Aquatic > Marine > Cold seeps | place: Gulf of Mexico...
AACTGCCATAACTTTGATTACATGGACTTTACCGAACAAAGCAAACAGGCTGCTTATCAACATTCAACGGCTTTAGCTAGCGGTGAAAAAACCTGTATTGATTGCCATAAAGGTATTGCCCATCAACTACCTAATATGAAAGGCGTTGAGGGCTGGTGAAATGCATGACCTGTAATTTATTAGTCCGATATTGTAGTTTAACCGCCATCTTTTGCTTTAAGCGCCAATGCCAAGTTTGCAAACTTTCTTGTTTTAATTTTAGCTATTTTCAATGTACCATATAAAGAAGATGATAAAATTAGCGTACTATCAACTGTTGTTGCAACACTACTAATTCGCTCAGCCCCGTTGCTATTTAGTTGAAAGTCAACGTTATAATCAACACCATTTTGGTCACTTTGAAAATGAAGCCGCAACATATCATTGTCCTTGCCCTCTTCGTTTTGTAGACTAATTTCTATCGCTGCGGTGCCACCGACCTTCATAATCAAAACCGGTGCAGTTTCCAAAATGGCACCAGTAAGTAGTTCGTCTATTTCTGATTGTTTTTTCGCAGTTAGATGTTTATAAACTTCAGCTTCAATCAATATCACTTCTTGTTGCTTTTCTTTAGCCGAAACATTAAATAGAGTAAATAAAGTGCATAAAGCAGCTATATAAACGGTCGTTTTATAATTCATTCAAATATCATTCCTTAACGTTGCCTGGTAACTATCTAATCACTAAAAAACACGAATAACAATGTAACAGACTGATATTCATCAATATTAGTAATATTCATTGAAATGAATATTACTCCAGCACTTTTAATTTGTAATTTGATTATTGATAATAGCAGTCGATTATCATTTAGGAAGTATTCATGAGTATTGCGGATAAAATTTTATTATTACGTAAACAAAAAGGTTGGACTCAAGCAATCGCAGCTAAACATATTGCCATTCAACAATCGTATTTATCCAAAATTGAAAACGGTCAATATCAACCATCAGCTGATGTTATTGAAAAGCTTTGCCAAGCTTATCAAGTTTCTACAAAAGAACTCCTACCCGAGACAAGTACTAACCGAGCAATCGTATGTATTGTTAATATTTCAGCTTTAACTGGTCTGATGCTAGTTGTATTAGGGTATTTTTCATTGATATTTCCACAAACCTATTACACTTATAAAACAGTACCTATACAGAGCATAACGGAACAGCTACAAACCTCGTATTACCATGTTACAGATGAATACTTAGGTGACAACTACGTCAAAATGGTTTCTGGTGTTCAATACGAGTACTCCCTGATGACAGCACGAGACATTAGTCGTAAAGAAAACCGCTGGTTGATCGCGTTAGGTTGTTTATTATTACTCGGCTCGATCATTATTTATCTTGAGCCAATATTGGCTAAGCCCTTACTTAAAAAAAATGGGATCCGTCAATAGCCTTGTTTGTAAATAAAGTAAGTACAAACCTACCAAGATTAACATGCTGCCCATCACACGGTTAAAGAGAATAAGATTAGTCACGCTATTTAAACGCTGCTTTAATTTAACGCCAATAAATGCCCAAATTGTTATTGAGAAAAAACAAACGAAAAAATATACAAAGACAAAGAGCAAGAGTTGATTGAATGAACTTGCAAGCCTAAATGCTGAAACGCCTGCTAAACAAGCAATCCAAGCTTTAGAGCTCAGCCATTGCAATAAAAAACCTTGATAGAAAGAAGGTATTCTTCCCTGTTGATATTGTATGTTACCCGTGGAATTAACAAGTTTTATTCCCAAAAAGCAGATAAAGCCACTCCCCAAAATAGACAAGGCGAGCAATAAATAAGGCTGTTCAGTGACCACGGTGCCAAGCCCTAGACCAACGACGAACAATAACAGGGTAAAACCAATTGTTGCTCCGCTAACAAAAGATAATGATGCCTTTAAACCATAATTAACGCCAACAGAGAGACTGATCATATTGACTGGTCCTGGTGAAATTGACATAGACAATGAAAATAACACCATAGCAATAAGAGGTGACATTGGGTTTTCCTAAGTAATGACATTAAGCCAGCTAAATACGAGTTATTCAGTGTATGTCATTGCAAATAAAATGATTAGGTGATTCAATTAAATTTAATAGTTCTAATTATTAGTACAATAATAAAAATGATAAATAACCTTAAAGCATTGGCAATTTTTGCTGAATTAATAAAACAGGGTTCCTTTAGAGCGGCCGCTAATACTTTAGGCTTATCTCCTTCGGTGATCAGTTACCACATTAATCAGTTAGAGCTGCATCTAGGCACAGCATTGATTTACAGAACAACACGTAAGTTATCACTTACCCATGACGGCTCTGAGCTTTTACATCATGTTAAACTTATGCTGTTACAAGCAGAAAAAGGGTTACAGAGCTTATCTCACCGTAAAGAACAACCTGAAGGTAAATTGAAAATAACATTAACATCGGCATTAATTCATGCGCCAATAACCCAAAAAATAGCAGCATTTGCTCATAAATATCCGCAAATACAACTCGATATTAACTATACCGATGAGCAACAAGATGTCATAGCACAGGGCATAGACTTAGCTATTCGGGCGGGGAGCATGCAAGACAGCTCTTTAATAGCTAAAAGGATAGGAGACATAAAGCGAACTCTGGTATGTTCTCCATCATATCTTAAGCAACAAGAAGCATTACAGTCGGTAAAAGAACTTACTGACTGGCAGTGGATTCGACTGGCAATGATTCCGAATATGCGTTCGTTAACTCACCAAGGTGAAACAGTTAATATTCATTTCCAGCATCAGGTAACAGTAAACAATGTTGAAGCATTAACTGAACTCACTTTACATGGCCTAGGTTTGTCGACCCCGCCAAATTACTTAGTAGAAAAAGCTATAAATAGTGGGCTATTGGTTGAAGTACTACCTCAATGGCAAGTGCAGCCAATTCCTTTATATGCCGTTTGGCCAGCTAATGTTGGTGAGAACCTATTGATGACATTACTATTATCATTTATAACTGAAAGAGAATAAGAAGAATGGCAAAGTAAACCTCCATTCTTCTATAACATTACTAAAATTTAAACGTTGCCATTAACCAAAGCTTATCAGTATCAGTTGCTTTTTCATCAGCATCATACGCTGCGTATTTAAGTACAGCACTTAAGTTTTTGTTTACTTTATAAGCGGCAACAAGATCAAATTCTGTACCATAATCCATATCGCCTTGCTCGGCAGTTAAATCATGATAAACCGCTGTTAATTTCACTTTGCCCAATTTAGTCGTTGCCTTGATATAGGCATCTTCAACACCTGTGCCCGGTGTGCCTAAAAATTTGTCCGCCCAGCCTTGAAATTTGTGTAAAGTCGCTAAAGGGGTTTTAAAACCAACACCATTATCACTGCCCAATACTTCATAACCTGCCCCAACTGAAAAAACCTTAAAGTTAGCCATTAACTCAGCCAAATAATAGCTTGCGCTATAATCACTGGTATTGTTACCAGTATCGCTTTGCGAGGCATAAGCAGCTTTGAACGCAAGGGAGTTTTTATCACTAAGTGGAAATTTCCCTAGGTATTGCAGCCCTATTGTTGTACTTGAGTTACTAGCCGAATTATCAAAATCTAAACTATAGCCATAAGCAGCCAGTTTATGTTGTTTATTGATTTTGAATACCGCATTTACAGCAATAACATTGCCGTGAAAATTATCTTCATTAACACTTTGTTGAGTAAAGATGCGATTAACATTGTAGATATAGCTCGCATCGATAGTCAGTTTATCCGTTGCAGCAAACTGCATGCGTAATCCATCATAGGTTTGTTCATTTTGTCGCCAACCAACACCACCAAGAAAACGTTGATCGTTATGATTAATACGCATCCTCCCGTAGCTAATTTTTGCTTTTTCACCATGATAAGTTAAATAGGCCTGATTTAAATCAGTTCCTTTCATATCGGCGACTACTGGATAATTTGTTTGACCATTAGCAGAGCTGTTGTAATTATCGCTACCAACTTCAGTGACATTATCTACCTCAATTTTAGCACTCAGTTTACCGAATTTTTCCGTGTTTACTGATAACCGCGTTTTTAAGGTAGATGCAGTAGCCTTTTTAGCAATACCGTCTTGCTCAACACTCTCAAAACGATAACGGGCGACAATATCGACCTTGCTCTTTTTAATCGCTTTACTAATACCCGCTAAACCATCGTCTGCATAACAAATACTGCCAGAACTAGCAGTTAAAGCTAAGGTAATAAGGCTTAGCCTTTTTCCTACTAAAGATTTTTTCATGGTAATCCCTCACAATGATAGAATCGCGCATCCATACTGTATTTTGCTGAGACAAATCAAAACACAGTTAAAAATACACTATTCTGACGCAAATTTATTGTCCTAAAATTTTATTAAGTTTACTTTTAAGCTAATGAATTTTGTTTCAAGTTCAGTACAATACATAGCTGATTCTTCAACCTTCATCGCACTCTTATCAGCAAGTTCGGCAAGCTCGCTAAACTCGGCGCTATGCTCATCAGAACTCTGCTTATCTTTAAGCTGGTTACAAGCATCAAGCTGTTCATCGGCCCCCATTAATAGGCCTCGACTACATTTAACCACCGCATCTACTTGCTCAGAAAAACCTTCTACTTCATCAACAGATTCTTCAATAGGTTTGATCACCACAGTAAAAATGAGAAAAAACAAACCAGCAAAACCTACTAAAAACGTAATAGCCAAGCCCATCAACATGTCATTTCTTCCCGCTTCTGCTGCTGCGGCAACCTCACTTACAGGAATATTGACACGAATAGCCCCCATAAGCTCATGCATGGTCCATTGCTTTCCTTGCTCAACGCTATTTGCAGAACGTAACTCTTTAATATCATTGCGCTGTTCATACGCATTATGACAGCTAACACAAGCTCCCGCTGACGCAGGATCAGCTTTCACATAATGTAATACCCGCTTACCATTAACCATTTTCAAAGCGATAAACTGGATCCCATGAATATCCTTGACTTGGAGCCTCTTTTTTACTGTTTTTACTATATTGAGCCATCAACTGTGCCCAAGACCATTTATCAAAGTCATCAGAAATTCCCTGATCACTATTTAGGTTCCACTGACTTTTTAGCTTATAGGAATATAGTCCTTTGGCTTTTTTATCAACGTGTTGAGCAACAGCACGGACAAATTACGCAGGTAAAGCAATAAAGCCTTTTTTATCATGCCAATCGCGATCCGCACCAACACCATCTTTTTTCAATTTGCCCACTAATGTTTTGGTATAGATAGCTCGGTCTGCCAAAATTTGTGTAGAAACAATATCGGCAATTCTTGTCGCTTCCATTTCAATGAGTTTGTTATTTGAGCGCTCTAAGATAAAATAGCTTGCTAGACTGATAATGATGCCAATCAATAATGTGACAATCGAAAACTTTCCTTTAATTCCCATGTGATGAAATTCCTTGAATAAATTTATAAAAATTTTGATATCACTGAACACGCGTCTAGGCATTTAGCGCTATCTTCGCAATATAACTTCATAGATCCTCGCAAAGTGCCTGCGATACTTTTCAGGTGAGTACTGTTAAATTATTCTTCAGATACGCCGACTCTTCTTAATTGTCGATTAAGACAACTCTGAACGTTTTTTTCGCCAAGGTAAGGGGTTAATGCAGCAGTGAGTTCTTGATAAAGTGTTCCTGCCATGAAATGCCTCCATTTGTTATAAAGATGTCTCAAAATAGCTTAGCTAAGTAGATTCAAGCAGTTAACTAAGGAATATTCAGTTTAGACAAAACAGAAGAACAACGGATTAATCTATTTTAGCTAGAGTATAGAAGAGCATTTTTATAATGCCATATTGTTAATTTTGCTAAGGATTGAATAATTAGGCTATAAATTTCTGACTATTGTAATGTCACTTACAAGTACCGAATGCTGTGCAAAACATTATAAAGATTCACAAAATTAAGGAGATTAGATGATTTTTATTGTCACGTATTGATCTCTTATTTATGTGTTAGCATTAATATTCCTCTAGTTAAGTTTCAACTCAGTAAGAAAAGAATGTTAAACTCAGAACTTGAAAAGAACGACCTTTACTATCACCAAGTAGGACCTCGTTGGCGCTAAAATGCAGATAAAACAACTAAAAATGAAAGCTAAAACGATTATAAGTATCATCTCTCTCTTAATACTAAATGCTTGCTCTCCTAATACAGTTATTTCTGGCGATGCCGTCACCACGCAGCATTACAGTGAAATAGTGTTAAAAGCAGCAGATATTTCAGACGACGGTATTTACTCGCTACTCAGCAATAATAAACAAGTCTGTTTATGGGATAACCTCAACAATAAAAAAGTATACCCATGCCTTGCAGGGCTTGAAGCCCAGCTAATTGAATTAGTAGGGATTTCTAGTTCCAAACGTTATTTTTATACATCAAATCGAATTAATGTCCATTTATACGATTTGAAAACTGGTCGATTAATAACCGTATGGACAGCAGGTGATAATATCATTAACGATATTGCAATGTCTGCCGACGAAAGTACCTTAATTTTCGGTTTCCGCAGTGGTCAAGCGAGTGTCGTCGCGGTTAAAAATAATAAAATCACTACCTTCAAAGTACATCGTTTAGATATTAACAGCGTTGATTTATCAGCTGATGGACAGATAGCCTTTACTGGGTCTAGCGATAAAAAAGCACACATTTGGCAAACATCTACTGGAGATATTTTACAAAGGTTTAGTCATAAATCTCGGGTCAACCACGTAAGTCTAAGTCAAAATGGGAAAAAAGCCTTTACCCTTGATGCCATCAAAGATCGCTACTTTTGGCAGGTTGATAGCGGTGAAATGTTAGCAGAACTACAAAGTAATATTCGTTTCATCGAATTTAATGATTCGGTTTTTTCCTCCGACAATACATTGTTATTCAGTGCTTCGCCAAAACAAAAACTACAGGCGTGGCAAGCAACAGATGGCGCCCTTGTTGGTCAATGGCAAGCCTTTAAAACTCCACAACGAGACCGCTCATCAGTTATCAATATTACACAAATCAAAACAAAAGAAATCGCAATCATTACTAGCGACGGGGTATATCAAACTTGGTCGTTATCACCAAGCACGTCAAAATAAACAAGAATCATTCCTGTTTACTTATAAAAAAGACAAGGTAGAATACGTGCGCACTATTCTAGCCCTGAGATAAAAATGTCGTTTGCCCGTACCAATCGTAAAATCCACAAATGGGGCAGCATTATTGTCACGTTACCATTATTGATAGTCGTTATCAGCGGTATTTTATTACTGGTTAGAAAAGAGTTTTCTTACATTCAACCTGATACCCAGCGCGGCTCTACGGTTGTACCAAACGTTAGTTTCGCCAAAATCCTAGAAAAAGCACAATCGGTATCACAAGCAAAAATTCGAACATGGCAAGATATTGATCGCCTAGACGTACGTCCCAGTAAAGGCGTTATTAAAATACGTGCTAATAACCAGTGGGAGATCCAGCTTGACAGCAACAGCGGTGATATTTTACAAGTAGCCTATCGACGTTCCGACTTTATTGAAAGTTTACACGATGGAACATTCTTTCATAATAAAGCCAATCTTTGGTTAATGCTGCCGAGCAGTTTAGTATTGCTAACGTTATTAATAACAGGAGTTTACTTGTTTTTTATTCCTTACTTACGACGACGATAATCTAGCTATATTTAAACTAACTTAACTTGAATTAGCTGAGCTTAACAATTTTTCGGTGTTTGTCTAAATGAAAAGTTGTTTGACTCAAGTAACTAAAGCTGTCCAAAGACTGTTGCGTTAATCGTTGAAAATATAAGATAAATGAAGCTATTTGTTCTGCTGATTGCAGCTGATTTTTAGTTACTTCCTCTTGAAGGCTAACTAAGCTCGCAGCTAAGTGTCGCTCTTGCTGTAAACGCCATTGATACACACAGTCAATCGATGGTGCCCGCAGAAATAACCAATGATCCATTAAATCATATAAGGGCTGGTAATTATTTTGTACTTGTCGGTTAACATAACTTCGCCATATACCTTCACTATCACTTTTAAGTTCCAAATCATTCACTGGCGTCGATAACTCTGATACTAATTGGGCTGGAGTTCCCCAGCACCAACCCTCAACAATAACTATATCTACCTTCCCATCAATAGTTAACCAATGCTTTTTAGCTCGTAAGTCGTCTACGGCTTTATTAAATAGAGGAATTACGGCACCAGTTAAACCTTGTTTAAGTTTTAATAAAGTCTGTTTGAATAGCAAAATATCATGAGTACCGGGTACACCGCGCATAGATAATAATGGATGAATCGTTTGCGCCAACTTTTGCCTAGCTGCTTTCGATAAATAAAAATCATCTAAAGATACTGTTAAAACACTAAATCCATACTCACTTTCAATATAAGCTTTTATAAACTTCGATAATGTCGATTTACCTGAGCCCTGACAGCCATTAATGCCTAGAAAAAATGTCGCAGAATGGTCGTGATAACTAGCAACTAGCTTTTTAGCAAATGGAATATAGTGTCTCTCAATTTGTGCTGAAAAATTAGCGTTTAGTTTATATTGCTCAATAAATTGATTTATTCTCATACATACCCAAACCATTTGAGGTGATCGATTTCAATGGAAATTAAAAAAGCCGTAGAAAAGTTTTTACCCTATCCATAGAGAGCCTTTCAACCATCCAACTCAGTGGTTACCATTATTGGTAAAGGCATAACCATTCCTCCATTGCAACGCCTAGAAGCCGAATAGCTTCCCCACTGAAATATGCATTTTTATTGGCAACAGGCATAGATACAAATTATTTGTTATTCAGCTGATAAATAACAAATAAGCACTATACTTAGACCGTATTAAATTTGTCACCTAGCCTTTATTATTACTTGAAAGGTTGGACATTTTAGCCATCGCCTAAATAATCACATTAACTAACAAGAGCCAGCATTGAAAGCAAAACGATTTACTACCAACATACTGTTATTAATTTTTCCTTTGGTATTCGGCTTATTAATGTTTGCCTCTTATGTCATTTACGACAATGTTAAAATTGTTAATAATGTTGACCATATCAATGCATTAATAAAGCTAAGTGTCATTAACAATGCGCTGGTACATGAACTTCAACTCGAACGCGCTTTTAGCAATGCCTATGTAAGTTCAAATGGTAAGAAGTTTCATTTCGAACTAGTTAAACAGCGCTTTCAAACGGATATCATTACTAAACAATACCAAAAACATATTCAACAACAGCCTTTCTTAAAAAAATATAATAATAATATTTCCAATGCTTTACCATACGGACCTAGGCTTTTATCTAGGCTTGAAAATGTACGATTGACTGTCGATAAACTCGCCATAAAAAGCCAGCAATTATTAGATTATTATACTGCGCTTAATAGTGAATTAATTACCATCGTAATTCCGACGCTCCAATTAACTCACAAGGAAAACTTAACTACCTTATTACAAGCTTACTTTCATTTAGTACAAGGGAAAGAGTACGCAGCTTTAGAATGGGCATCGTTAGCTACATTATTTAATGCTCAGAAAATTAACAATGAAAAACGAAATAAGTTCAACAACTTAATTTCTGCGCAAAATACTAACTTGTCAGCATTTAGTACCCTGTCTGACTGGATTATTCGACAGATATACCAGCAAAGTATTAATTTTCAGTCAGAAACAATGACTAAAAACATCCGCTCTATCATCTTAAATAAAAATCCCGAATTAAATAATATGACTGAAAAAAAAATCTGGTTTGAGCATGCAAATTCGCGTTTAAAACAATTGAAGCTCGTAGAAGACAACGTGGTTAAACATTTACTTCTGATAATTGATAAATCCACAAAAAATTCAAACAATACACTGATATTCAGCATCTTATACAGCGCAATTGCTTTAATTATCTCAGCTATTTTATACAACTACATAGCTAAAGTTATTCGTTTACAGAAAAAGGAACATCAACAGCTGCATAAATTTAAACTTATTGTCGATAACAACCCCAATTCTGTCATTATTACTACCCTTGACGACACCGTAGAATACTGTAATCAAAAAGGGTTGGAAATGACGGGGTTTAATAAAGAGAATATCCTCGGACAAAAGCCAAGACAATGGTTAGCAGAGCAAACATCTGATAATACTTACGAAGAAATTATCACTACCACAGTAGCGGGAAACATTTGGCAGGGTGAATTATTGAACAAGCACCAAACAGGTCGATTATACTGGGCTCGTACTTCAATTTTCCCAGTAAAGTCACTACAAGGTAAAATATCGAGCTTTATTGCTATTCAAGAAGATGTTACCCAACAAAAAAAAGACCAAGAAAAAATTCGGTTTTTAGCCAACCATGATCCATTAACTGGATTACCTTCATTACGTTTAGGTATGGATAGACTGGAACAAGCCATATTGAATGCGACTAGGCACGAACTAACAATGGCACTAATGTTTATTGATCTTGATGGCTTTAAAGATATTAATGACAAATACGGACATATGGCAGGCGATACCGTTTTACAAGAAGTTGGCCAACGCATGATATTTGAAACGCGTACTACCGATACTATCGCACGAATTGGTGGCGATGAATTTATGGCCGTACTGACCAATGTAAAAAAAGCCGAAGCTGTGAGTCAAGTTGCTAATAAGATACTCCGCAGGATAAAAGAGCCTTTTTATTTTCAAGAGCATGAGCTCACTATTGGGGCAAGTATAGGTATAGTCTTATGTCCTCAACACGGCAATAGTAGCTCAGTTCTCTTGCAGAAAGCCGACGAAGCTATGTATCAAGTGAAAAAATCAGGAAAAAATAGCTACGCTTTTTTCACTGAGGACAGCAGCTAGGCATGACTGTTTAACCACTATAGCAGTTGCTATCAGGTTTAAGCTTCGTCCTCTATCGATAACCAGTTACAAATAACAGTATTAGCAGTTTCTGCACCTGTACGCTTCAATGATGAAAACGCTTGTACTTTAATATCAGCATTCAAGGAAGCCAGCGCTTTCTTGACCTTTAATACTTCAGTACTTGCTTTACCTTGTGATAATTTATCTGCCTTGGTCAGTAAAGCCAATACTGGCAATTCACTGTCAGCGGCCCACTCAATTAAATCGCGATCTAAATCTTTTAGCGGATGACGAATATCCATTAAGACCACGAGCCCTTTTAAACTGTTACGTTTTTCAAGATATTCGCCGAGCGCTTTTTGCCATTTTTTCTTCATTTCTAGTGGTACTTTGGCAAAACCATAACCCGGTAAATCGATTAATCGCTGTTCTTCAGTTATAGCAAAAACATTAATTAATTGCGTACGCCCAGGAGTTTTACTGGTACGAGCTAAACTTCTTTGATTGGTTAATGTGTTCAACGCACTAGATTTCCCTGCATTGGAACGACCCGCAAAAGCAACTTCAATTCCGCTATCCGCTGGCAAACGACTAATGTCTGGCGCACTAATGGTAAAAGAGGCTTGATGTAAATTAACGATAGTACTAGACAAAATTCATTCCAAAGATAAACAGCATAAAAAGTCATTAT
>Ga0105356_10005863_pt1 | contig 11577 bp, 10 predicted proteins | sample GOMGulsemesocosm_3_FD_83502 | JGI IMG/M metagenome (GOLD analysis project Ga0105356, IMG submission 83502) | Methane-oxidizing microbial communities from mesocosms in the Gulf of Mexico - GOM9D Gulf of Mexico | ecosystem: Environmental > Aquatic > Marine > Cold seeps | place: Gulf of Mexico...
ACGTGACCTTTGATATCAGGCAAAGTGGTGCGATTGGGGTTGTGGCCGGGTTCGGTGGGTGTGTTGAGAATATCCCCCAAGCGTTCGATTGAAATACCGGCTTGCTGAAAATCCTGCCAGAGCTGTACCAAACGGAGAATAGGACCAGAGACACGCCCTGCCAGCATATTAAACGCAATCAGCTGACCCACACTGAGTTCGCCAGCGATCACCAAATGGGCACCAAACCAGAGGATCAATATCGTCACCACCTTATTGATGAACTGGGCGATCTGACCAGCGATATTGCCCAGATTTTGGCTGCGAAAGGAGGAAGATACGTAGCCCGCCAGTTGCTCTTCCCATTTACGCTGCATCTGTGGCTCAACGGCCATGGCTTTAAGGGTTTCAACCCCGGAGATAGATTCCACCAAAAAGGCTTGGTTTTCAGCGCCACGTTGAAACTTCTCATCCAGACGTTTGCGTAGAATCGGGGTAATAAAGGCCGAGAGAATAATGTAAAAAGGGATCGAGCCCAGTACCACCCAGAACAAAGTGGGACTGTAGTAATACATCACAGCAAAGAATACGAAGGTGAAGAAGAGATCAATCACCAACGTTAAGGCAGAGCCGGTAATAAAATTACGTATCGTCTCCAGTTCACGAACCCGAGCTACTGTAGTACCCACTTGCCGGGTCTGGAAGTAGCCAATAGGTAGATTCACCAGATGTTTAAAAAGACTGGAACCGAGAGTTACATCTACACGATTGGTGGTGTGCGAAAACAAATAGGTCCGCAAGCCGTTCAAAATCACATCAAAAACTGAAATCGCCAGCAGCCCAACGGCCAACACATTGAGCGTCGTTAAGCCGCGGTGAACCAAGACCTTGTCGATAATAACTTGAAAAAACAAAGGGGTGATAAGAGCAAAGAGCTGGATAAAAAAGGAAGCTATCAGCACTTCACCCAGCAGCTTTTTGTGTTTGATGATCGCAGGGATAAACCAGCTGATATCGAATTTACCGGTCATACCCGGTAGCAGTGAGCGCTTGGTAACAAGTATCAGTTCACCAGACCAGTGTTGTTCCAGCTCATCCAGCGTGAGTGTTTGGGGGCGCTGACCACCAGGCTTTTGAATAAGGACCTTGCCCTGCTCAGGGTTGAAGTTGGCAAGAATAAAATAATCGCCACTGGCTGTTCTCGCTATCGCAGGTAGCGCGAGCTCTTTTAAATGGTGGACGTCGGACTTAACAGATTTGGCTTTGAGCTTTAGGTATTTAGCAGCGCGGAGTATATCGATGTCGGCAAAAGACTGGCCTGAATGACTGAATTCGTGCTGGAGTGCTTGAGGATCAGCCGCAACCTGATGAAAGCGTGCTAACAGGCATAGACAAAGACAGCCCGTATCAGCAGGGGCCGACTCTTTCTTAGAATTGTTGATTCCTTCAACTTCAGGCTGATCCATCGCCCTGTTCCCTAATTTAGTTAATCCTTTAACACGATCCATTCTGCGCGACAGCTCTAGACGATGAAAAGCCTCTGGCAACACAAAAATCAGAAAAACAACAAATAACCCTTTCAGGTAGTAAATTTCAAGGCTTAAAAACTGTTATGAATTATTGAAACAGAAAAGACATGGTCAGGAGTTATCGTTTGGTAACATATCTACGCTAAAATGCGCGCCTGTTTATTCCGTTAAAATAGTTGGTATCTTTTTAAATGCAAAATTCAGACCTTCTCGTCATTGTCGGTATGTCCGGCGGGGTAGATTCTTCTGTATCAGCGCTGTTACTTATGCAGCAGGGTTATCGGGTCGAAGGCCTGTTCATGAAGAACTGGGACGAGGACGACAATACCGAGTACTGCACCGCCAAAGAAGACCTGGCCGATGCGCAGTCTGTCTGTGATCGCCTCGGTATTAAACTGCATACTGCCAATTTTGCGGCTGAGTACTGGGATAATGTGTTTGAGCATTTTCTGCTGGAATACAAAGCAGGTCGCACTCCCAACCCCGATATTCTCTGCAACCGTGAAATCAAGTTTAAAGCATTTCTGGAGTATGCCGAGGAACTAGGCGCCGACTATATCGCCACCGGTCATTACACCCGCCTACGCCGTGAAAATGATCACAGTTACCTGTTACGCGGTCTGGATAAAAACAAAGATCAGAGCTACTTCCTGCACGCTGTGCCCGAGCAACAGCTGAGCAAAACCTTATTCCCAATCGGCGAACTTGATAAACCTCGCGTGCGTGAAATTGCCGAAGAGCACGAATTAATCACGCATAACAAAAAAGACAGCACCGGCATTTGTTTTATTGGCGAACGTCGTTTCCGTGACTTTTTGAAGCAATATATTCCCGCCCAGCCCGGTGACATTGTGACACCCAGCGGAGAAGTGATTGGCCAACACCAAGGCTTGATGTATCACACCATCGGTCAACGTCAGGGACTTGGTATTGGCGGTATGCAGGGCCGTGATGAGTCGCCCTGGTACGTGGCCGGTAAAATGATGGACAAAAACCAGCTGCTGGCGGTACAGGGTAAAGATCACCCAGAACTATTTGCGCCAGCGCTGCTTGCTGACGACGTAGCGTGGATCAATGGTGCAGCACCTGCTGAGCGTTTCCGCTGCACAGCAAAAATTCGTTATCGCCAGTCAGATCAACACTGTGAAGTTGAGCTGCTTGAAAATGGCCAATGCCGCGTTGTATTTGACCATCCACAGCGCGCCGTTGCACCCGGACAATCCGTGGTTTTTTATCAGGAAGAGGTTTGCCTAGGTGGCGGTATTATCACCGAAGCACTTAAAAGCTTGATCGATGCTAACTTAGCAACGACTGATTAAATCCGACAGGAATACGTAGCAGTGAAAAACAGCTTTTACAATGAAGTGATTGCCTTGGCCGGGATTATACAGACCGCTGAACTTGTCGAGTTACTCGCTAATACAGGCACTGCGCCAGCAGAAAATTTCGAAACCAGTCTCGCCAGCATCCTTAGAACAAACCCTGGCACTATCGAAGAAATTTATAACGGACAGGTTAACATTATACCCGGACTCAGCCTTGGCTTCGGAGCATTAAATGACATGCTTGAGCAAAAAAAGCAGCCGGGGAATAACCGCTTACGTTATGCCGTTGGGCTGATGCATTTGCAGAAAAAGTTACAAAGTAACGATGCGCTAATGGATGTGCTCAGCAACCGCATTGAACAAATGGAAAGTAAGCTCAACCATTTTGAATTAACGCATGAGCGAAATATTTCAGGACTGGCCAGTATCTACGAGGATACCCTCAGCACCTTCCGCTTTCGCATTCAGGTCACAGGCAATGCAATACATCTGCAAAACCCAGTAGTAGTACACAAAATTCGCGCCGTACTACTCGCCGGAATTCGTTCAGCCATGTTATGGCGCCAGGTAGGCGGCAAACGATGGCACTTCATCCTCTACCGGAAAAAACTACTGGAAACGCTAAAAACTATTGTTTAACAGTAACCTACCCCTGCTTTAAACAAGCAAACTAGTGTATAATTTCGCCGCTTTTCAGACACAACCATTTATCTAAACTGGACAACTTTGATGGAATTATCAGCTCTCACTGCCGTATCTCCTATTGATGGCCGCTATGGCTCAAAAACTCAGTCACTTCGTAACATTTTTAGTGAATATGGACTGATTCGCTGCCGCTTTGAAGTGGAAATCCGTTGGTTACAAAAACTGGCCAGCGATGCAGCGATCACTGAAGTTCCTGCTTTCAGCGCAGAAGCTAATAGTTTCTTAGATGGCTTGGTTAGCGGTTTTAAGCCTGAGTACGCACAACGCATCAAAGACATCGAAAGCACCACCAATCACGATGTAAAAGCGATTGAGTATTTCATCAAAGAAACCTTCGTTGAGCAGGCCACAGCATTACCTGAACTGCAACAGGTTGGCGAATTTGTACACTTTGCCTGCACCTCTGAAGACATCAACAACCTGTCTCACGGTCTGATGCTGAAGGAAGGCCGCGAAGTTGTCGCTCAAACCATGCAACGCATTATCGACGAGATCAAAACGCTGGCGATTAATTTTGCTGACCAGCCAATGTTGTCTCGCACCCACGGTCAGCCAGCTTCACCTAGTACCATTGGTAAGGAAATGGCTAACGTTGCCTACCGTCTGCAGCGTCAAATCAAACAGATTCAAACGGTTGAGCTGCTGGGGAAAATCAATGGTGCAGTGGGTAACTACAACGCACACCTGTCCGCCTACCCTGACGTTGACTGGGAACAGTTCAGCCAAAGCTTCGTCGAGAGCCTGGGCCTGAGCTTCAACCCGTACACCACGCAGATCGAACCACACGATTACATCGCTGAGCTGTTCGATGCCGTTGCGCGTTACAACACTATCCTGATCGATTTTGATCGTGACGTTTGGGGTTACATTTCGCTGGGTTACTTCAAGCAAAAAACCGTTGCTGGCGAAGTGGGTTCTTCCACCATGCCACACAAGGTTAATCCGATTGACTTCGAAAACTCTGAAGGCAACCTGGGCATTGCTAACGCACTGTTCGGCCACCTGGCGAGCAAACTCCCGCTATCACGCTGGCAGCGTGATCTGACCGATTCCACCGTACTGCGTAACCTGGGTGTTGGCTTTGGCCACAGCTTGATTGCCTATGAATCAACGCTGAAAGGTGTTGGTAAACTGGAATTAAACGCCGCAGCTATCAATGAAGATCTGGATAACTGCTGGGAAATTCTGGCTGAGCCAGTGCAAACCGTGATGCGTCGCTACAACATTGAAGAGCCGTACGAAAAACTAAAAGCACTGACACGCGGCAAAGGCATCACTAAAGAAGCCCTGCTGGAGTTTGTTGAAACACTGGATATGCCAGAAGACGCCAAAGCCGGTTTGCGTGAATTAACGCCTGCCTCATACATTGGTAATGCAGTCGCTCAAGCGAAAAAAATCTAACTCAAATTCCGGTTTAATCCTCTACAAACGTCACTCCTGTAAAACGGGAGTGACGTAAAATTCAAATCTTCGCCTCAAGGCTCCCTTCATGGAAAATACTCAACATGCGCTGGGGTCGATTAGCGCGGAACAATTCCTGTCCGAATACTGGCAGAAAAAACCACTGCTGATTAAACAGGCGCTACCTGAGTTTATTAACCCGCTCAGTCCGGAAGAAATTGCTGGGCTGGCCTGTGAAGACTTTGCTGAATCGCGGTTAATTACTGAAAGCAAAACCGCGCCGCAATGGCAATTAAAACAGGGGCCATTCAGCGAAGACGATTTCCTCGCCCTACCCGACGCCGATTGGACCTTGCACGTACAAGGAATCGAACGCTTTTTTCCAGAAGTGTATTCACTGCTGGATCACTTTCGTTTTATCCCCAACTGGCGTATTGACGATGTGATGGTCAGCTATTCACCTGACACAGGCACTGCCGGACCACATTTCGATCAATACGATGTATTTTTAATGCAGGGACTGGGCAAAAAGCACTGGCGTGTCGGTCAGCTTTGCGATGCTAGCTCCCCACTCTTGCCTGATTGCGACCTGTCTATTTTGACCGAGTTTGATACCAAGGATGAATGGATCGTTGAGCCCGGCGATGTACTGTATATCCCACCAGGCGTGGCACATTTTGGTATTGCCGTAGGTGATTGCATCACCTATTCCATTGGCTTTCGAGCGCCAAGTCACGGTGATTTACTGGGGGAATTCAGTCATTATCTGGCCGACTCGCTCAAGGAAGATCAACGCTACGCAGACCCCGATCTCAGCCTGCAAAATAACCCCGGGGAAATAAGCCCTGCGGCATTGGCAAAAGTACAGGAGATTCTATCTGACACCCTAAATGATCCGTCCAAGCTGGCACGCTGGTTTGGCGAATATATGACCGAGTCCAAACAGCAGGAAGTTGCCTACGAATTTGAAGCTATTCAAAGCGCTGAACAGCTGCTGGAAGAACTCTCTCACGTTGAGACCCTATGCTGGGTGGAAGGCACTCGTTGCGCCTGGTTTGAACAACAGGATGGCTTGGATTTCTTTGTCAACGGCAAGCGTTATGGCTGCGATACGTCGCTTAAGGAATTACTTGAGTTACTGAGTGCAACCACACGAATTGATATACGTAAACTATTAGCTCAGCTTCAGCCACCAGCAGCTCAACAAATAATGTTTAAGCTATTTAACGAAGGTTATTTTTACTTCGAATAAAACACTATTTCACCTTTTGGTGAGATAAGGGAGGGAATTCTCTCCCTCCCTTATCAATCCCTCCTCGACCCTACAGCTAGTCCAGCAGAGCTGGATACCCTGTGCGTTTCGATTTTAATTGGCGCTGCGGAACTCGGCTTCCAGCCTCAAACAATCCTCGCTTATTCCCGCTGAAAACCTGCAATGCTCGGCTGCGCAAAAGGGGTACTGGTGCCACCCAAAGCTCTCTGAAATTAAAAAGCCCGTGTACACGCCTATACACGGGCTTTATTTTTTAGAGCGGCTAATTTATTCCGGCAAGCTCAACGCCTGCGGCGAAATAATCACACCATTATTATCAGCATAAACATAAGCACCCGGCTTAAAGGTCACACCGCCAAATGTGACAGGAATGTTCAACTGGCCTTCGCCACGCTTATCGGTTTTCATTGGAATGGTGTTGATAGCCTGCACACCCAGATCCAGTTCCATAATGATATCCACATCACGAATGCAGCCGTAAATCACCACACCTTCCCAACCATTCTTTACCGCACCTTCAGCGATCATGTCGCCCATCAGCGCACGACGCATTGAAGCACCACCGTCAACGACAAGCACCTTTCCGGCGCCAGGCTTAGCCAGCTCTTCCTTAACCAGAGAGTTATCTTCAAAACACTTAACAGTGACAATTTCGCCGCCAAAGGCAATACGGCCGCCAAAGCTGCTGAACAAGGGTTCAACCAACTCAACTAAATCCGGGTATTCATCACATAAATCAGGTGTTAGGTTTTCCATGTTGTATCCTTAAATAATTGAAAACTAAATAAAATGAGATCGTGGTCAGCGCAAAAGAGTCATTATATTGGTAACCCTAAAAGCGGTTTTGTTATTTCACTATCAGGCTTCAACTTTGATCTGTTCACCAGCAAATTCAACAACCTGGTTCACTCGAATTTTACAACGCTTACGTAATTCAGTTTGCCCGTCAACAAGCACCTGGCTATCGGCAATCAGGTTCTTGGCCATGCCGCCACTACCGACCAGGCCCGTAATTTTTAATAAATTGTGCAGTTCAATAAACTCATTACCGTCCAGATTAAAGGTTTGCATTCGATATCCTGTTAAGCGATTTAACGCCTTGTTTTATTTTCTGCCCGATGATTTTCAAGGCAGCGCTGGCATTTACAGCACTGCCCTTTTGAGACCTCTGTAAGCTTTTTAAGAAACTATCAGAAATATATTCCTTAAAGCACCAACAAGTTACTGAGCCACCCTCGGCATTAACACAGGCATTGGAGCCAAGGCACAACGGACATTGTTGTTGAACAGCGAGTGTCATGTGGTACGGGAGTGGTTTACTAACTTTCCAGCCAAACTTCTTTTACCCAATGCCAGACAGAAGCCCATTCTTTTTCCTCGGCGCTACTGTCATCGATATTCTCATCAAGACTGACAAAATTGACATCGCCTTCCTGGCTCACGCAATAATAACCACCATGCGCTTCACACAACGGTACCAATTCGCGGCTAACGCCCAGAGACCATGCCATTGCAGCCACTTCAGGTAAATAAGTGTGACTGTGAGTATCCGCAACAGTTACCGGCTCAAGTGAGCCATAGACCACATCGCTCACTTTGAGTAAAAACTCACGTAATTCAAAGGGGATTGGCAGAAGAAGTTCTTCTTCAATAAGCACTAGATCTTCTTCTTCGGGCAATTCAAGAGCAACAGGGATGACTTCCGCCTGCTCGCGTAACTGATCAATCACATCTTCCATCGGAACAACCCTATACCTGTTTATAAGAAGCCATCACAAAGCGATTAATCTAAATATCAATATCGCGTGAGGCATAGCTGCCTAAGGCACTTTCCAGCGCTGCCACACCAGCAGGTACATCCATTGCTCCACCTAATGCCTTCATACTGGCACCCAGTGCATGCAGAGTTCGAAACAGGTTATGCTCTCTACTTTGCTCACCCATCTGGCCAATCCTCACGATATTTGGACCAAAGGAACCAGAAATTTCTACTCGATAATTATCTGAAATGTGATTAAGAAGATCCGCCGTCTTGATATTCTCCGGCATGTTAATGCCAACAACTGAATTAAGCCGTGCCTCAGGGGCAACAAAAAGACTTAATCCCAACGCTTCAACACCTTGCTGTAACGCCAGCGAACAGCGGAAATGGCGATTGAACCGAGCGGTCAGTGTTTCGCTGCATATCAGGCGTAAAGCCTCATGCATCGCCAAAATCCCGGATACCGGCGCCGTATAATGGTATGACTTTTTATACCAGAATTGATCCGCTAATTTTGCATCCAAACACCAGTGCCGCAATTGATCTTTGCGTGCATTAATTCGATCCCAGGCACGCTCAGAAAAAGCAACCAAAGAAACACCCGGGATAGATGAAAGGCCTTTTTGGCCCCCTGTAATGACTGCATCAATGCCCCACCGATCCATAGAGAGCGGCATCGTGCTCAATGTACAAACCGCATCAACAACCACAAGGCAATTGTATTGGTGCGCAATCGCAGCAATTTCTGGCAAGTAACGGTTATAAATAGTATTCGAGGTTTCACCCTGTACGATGGTGAGTACCGATGGCTTGTATTGCTTCAGATATTTTTCCACTTCATTTGCAGACGCCGCCTGTCCGTCTGGAACGACCATACGTGTAACATTTGCTTCAGCACGCTCCGCCATTTCCGCCAAACGGCTACTGAAAAAGCCGTTACAGACGCTGAGCACTTTGGTTCCCGGCGACACCAGATTCACAATCGCCATTTCCATCGCCGCCGAACCCGGCCCTGCAACACCCAAAATGTGCTGAGATTCCGTCTGAAAAACATAACGGGACATGGCTTTAACCTGCTCAATGATCTGCGCCATGGTGTCACCCAGGTGATTGATCACAATAGAGTTTGCCGCAGCTACACGCTCAGGAATTGGCACAGGCCCAGCGCCCATCATCAATAAAGGTTCGTCCGGTAATATGTTATCTAATGGCGCAATGCCCTGTGGCACGTGAACGGTCATAAATCTTCCTAAAGTGAAGGTCCGGAATAAGTCTGCCTCGACATTAACGTTGAGGTGCTCGGACGAGCCTGCAAAATATCAGTGACAGACAGTAAACTCAACTAAATTCAGGTGCTACTAACAAGAAGCTTGGTATTTACATTGATAGTTCTCAACCATGTACATTACGAACTACCTTCGCACATAGAACACAAGAAAACGAGATACTGAATTTGTCTTTTAAAGGAGGCCCGTTTAATACTTACGATATCAACACAGAATATTTAAGCTCAACGGCTAGTCAGGAAAACTACATTTGTATGTAGTACCGAATCAACATAACTATACACACCGTCACAACAATCAACCGTAATACATGCGTGGGGATTCGAAACAAGGAATGGGCACCAAGCCAGGCTCCGATTACTTGCCCTACCATCATCACAACCCCTGCGGCCCAAACTATTTTCCCGGCAAAAATAAATACCACTAACGAAGCGATATTAGCTGAAAAATTTAATGCCTTAGCCGTTGCTGTCGCATCAAGCAATGATTGTCCTCGCAAGGCCACACCAGCAAGTGAAAAGAACGAGCCTGTACCTGGCCCAAAAAAACCATCATAAAAACCAATACCGGGCACAACGGCCTTTTGATACAACCCGGTTGTCACTCTGGGCTTGCGTTCAGAAACATGAATTCGCGAAGAGAAAATAAAATAAGTGGCAATCACCAGTAGTACAACAGGCACGATCAGGCTCAATGCATCGGTAGAAACAAGCTGTAATATCAATGTCCCGGTCATAGCGCCAAAAAAAGCATAGAGCATCGGATGCTTCACCTCAGACCACTCAATTTTCCGTTTACGAAACATCATAATCGTTGCGGTTGCCGTTCCCATACAGCCCTGTAATTTATTGGTACCTAACGCCATAATAGGAGAGACACCTGCAAGGATAAGAGTGGGTACAGTAATTAGTCCGCCACCGCCGGCCAGCGTATCGATAAATCCTGCAATAACAGCAACAGCAAACAACAACACCAATAACTCCACAGATAATTGAATAGCTTCCAAAATAATGTGCCTATTATTTTCCAATCACGATCTGTTAGTGGAACTGAGGAAAGTGGTCTTCACTGTATCGATGATTGGAGCCATGAGGCGCATCATCAAAGCTTGAAAAAAACGGGGGCTTTAAATAAAAAATGGCCGATGGAGCACTCCCCATCGGCCATTTTTTATTTACTGATAGCTACCTATTGGCTGCTGAAGTAAGCCGCCAAATTGCTGATATCTGCATCGCTCAATGGTGCCGCCATGCCTTTCATAATCGCAGCCTGACCAGCTGAGCGCTGACCATCACGGTAAGCTTTAAGTGCTGATTCAAGATACGGCGCATTTTGACCCGCCAGATTTGGGTAATTCGGCATAATCGCTGTCCCCGTAGCACCATGACAACCTGCACACATAGCTGCTTTTGCTTTACCAGCCGCCGCATCACCACCGGCTTGAGCAGCAAACGGCATAACGGCGATCGCCGTAGCAACGATTAAAGTACGTAATTTCATATTTTTCTCCCATTTATTTATAAATTTGTTTGAATATTTTCACTCGACATCAGCATTAAGACTTGCCCGAGTATAAGCCGCTCTAACAGCATAATAAAGCACGACTTAAACAGCGGTACTCTGGTATCTAATAATAGCCATGTCTCACGGTAAACTTTACTCCCAGCCCTTTGATAATAACCAGTCTGAATAAGTTCCAGCACATAGTAAAACAACAAAGTCCCAATCTTGTGTTACCAACTATTAAAAGAAACGTTACAGTCAGCTCGCCGTTAGCCACCAACAAGCCCCGAAACCCCACGGTACGGACGAATCATTATAAATATATTGTAGAATTGATTCGTCTCACATGTGTTACTTGACGTAATTCAATCAAACGAATCTACACAAATCGACGACTTTAAACGCCCGCGGCATTGTCTCTTGGGAGGAAAATCGGTTAAAATCGCAGGGTTAAAGGCCATAGCCAGGACGTTCAACTATGGCGTGCTTCTCCAGCCTGACGCTGCGACTTCAATGACGCCGCGGCTTGGAGAGCACATTCACAATGGAATAACTCAGAAAATTTCCGCAGTAGGATCAATTAACATCCTCAAGTGGGGCTGCCAAGAAATTGGCTAATCTCAGTTGAGTCGCATGTCAGCGGGCATGTGGTTTGCAACCCGGTAGCGGGAGGCAAAGATACTAGTTACCCTGCTCAGGAAGTCATTTTAAATTTGGAAGGAGATACGAGTATGTGTGGCATAGCAGGTGTTATGTACAAACAAAAAGGCTCGCACGCAATTGGCGCTTCACTCATCGACATGCTTGATGGTTG
>Ga0105356_10005864_pt1 | contig 11576 bp, 10 predicted proteins | sample GOMGulsemesocosm_3_FD_83502 | JGI IMG/M metagenome (GOLD analysis project Ga0105356, IMG submission 83502) | Methane-oxidizing microbial communities from mesocosms in the Gulf of Mexico - GOM9D Gulf of Mexico | ecosystem: Environmental > Aquatic > Marine > Cold seeps | place: Gulf of Mexico...
ACATGGGAAAAACACCTTACGAGAAACTTAAACTCAGTATGCTAGGATGAATATTCTTGTCTATCTAAGTCGTGTAAAAGACAGTCCATATTCAACATGATCAGGCTCCTTGTTTAGCCTTTTTTACCGCAGTGTTTACACATCTTATCGTTGGCACCTGATAACTGCCCAGCAATGAAAACAACAAAAGGAACACAGTAGGTCAGTATGGCCGGAATGACACGTAACGTATCATCCCCTGTAAGTACGGCATGCTGATTAATAATCAGCAATAGGGAGCCCACGAAAGCGGCTGCTATTAGTCCTTTTATAATCATCACTATATTTAAATCTCCTGGCGTAGCGTCTTTTTTTGGAGAACAGAACTAGGCAGCTTGCTTTGTTTTCTTGGCGTGTTGACGAATAAATTGAATGATATCCTGTGACTCATAAAGCCATTGAACGTCACCATTTTCTTTCTCTATGCGCAGGCAAGGCACTTGAGATTTCCCACCTTCTTTGATCAGTTCTGCTCGATAGTGAGGTTGTTTCGATACGTTTCGCTGTTCAATGTTAAACCCTATTTGCCTGATCGTTTGACGAGTGACGGCGCAGTACGGGCAGCTTTGGTAGTGATAAAGTGCAAGATTTAGATTATTTGATTTGGACATGAAAAGTGCTCCATAAAACGTTATTTAATGAATGCCATTATCCTGATTTATTCCGAACAAAATATGATTTAATGTGTTGATAAATTGTCATTTTGTCCTGTTTTTGGTGGTGTGAGGAGTGGGAATGGAAGGTGAGAGAAACATGGATGCACTGGCTGATGTGTTTAAAATTATTCGTCTTAGTGCTAATACGTATTTTTGTGAGGACTTTAACTCACCTTGGGGTATGGATATTAGCAGCACGGGTTCCGGCTCGTTCCATGTGGTGGTGAATGGGACGTGTTGGCTCAAACTTGAAAATGAAGAAAGCCCAATTCTTCTGGAGCAGGGCGATATTGTTGCTTTCCCTACCGGAGGTGCACACTGGTTGAGTGATTCACCTGTTAGTAAAAGGTTGCCTGCTTCTGAGGTTGTAGAAGGCATCCTTCATGGCGTTAATCCTTTTCATTTAGAACGTGATCAACAGGAAGATACAACCAGATTACTTTGTGGCTCCTTTTCTTATGATTCTTCAATCAATCATCCTTTTTTAAAGGATTTGCCATGTTTCATTCATATAAAAGCCTCTGACTCAATTGAGATGGGCTCGCTACGATCCATAATCAGTGCACTGGCCAATGAATCTCGTTTTCCATCTCCGGGTTCTACCGTCATTGTTGATCGTTTGACAGAGGTGTTATTCATTCAGCTCATGCGTGTACATACCAACAAAGCGCCAGAAACGATGCGATATATGTCGGCCTTGACTGATCCCAAAATAGGCGCTGCTTTAAACCTGATTCACGCTAAAACTGACGCGAGCTGGTCAGTGGAGCGATTAGCAGAAGCTGTATCCATTTCAAGAACGGCATTTACGGAAAAATTTACCAAACTGGTTGGGGTTCCCCCAAAAACGTATCTGCTTAATTGGGGAATGCAAAAAGCAAAGGAACTGCTGGAGACCACGACTAAGCCAATGATTGAGGTCGCAGAAACCACGGGGTATTCATCCGAAGCAGCTTTTAGTAAGGCATTTAAACAATTTTTTGATGTGACGCCGGGTCGAGTAAGGCGCAATAAATAGAAAATAGGTAACGATTGCATGTTAATAATCGTTACCTATTTAATTACGGTGCGCGAAGTTACTTTCTTGTCACTTCAATCTCAACAGCGTGCACACTGGTGCTTTCGCCCATATCTGATTTTTGACCGGGGTTGAGTACATTAACGTTGGCACTGTCCGATTGACGTTTAGGCCAGCGTCCCTTGTGGCTGAGTGCGATGCCTCTGGGAATGCTTTTATCTAGCTGTAGTTTTACTTCCAGCCGTCCGGTGGAGTTATGTAACTCTACGGTTTGCCCCTCGCGCAGATCTCTTGAAGAGGCATCTTCTGGATGCAATGTGACGCTAGCTTCGTGTAACTGAGCTTCAATTTTAGTGTCGTTACCAAAACTGTCATTGAGTAACCAGGGCGATGCTGGTGATAGCAGGCGTAGCTTCCCGTTGGCAGGACGGGTATCAGCATGGGGTTCGGGCACCAGCGGCAGGCCATCGGCTTTTGCGGCGGCCGAGGCGAGGTGAATCTTGCCGTCGTCGGTGGGGAAGTTCAGATCCGCGAACTGGATCACCGGCGCATCGCCGATGGAGATTGTGCCTTTCGCCGAGAGTCTGGCAAAGGTTTCGCCTGTGCCGGTTGCAGCCAACGCATTGGCAATCACTTCATCATCGCTTTCATAAAGCGCGGTTTCTTCAAAGCCCATGGCTTTCGATAAACGGCGAAAAATTTCCGAGTTAGGCAGTGAGTCGCCAGTGGGTTCGGTGACTTTAACCTGCGCCGACAGACTGTGGTTGAAGTAGGAGGCGAACAGGTCGTTGGATTCCAGAAAACTTGCTGCCGGTAAAATGATGTCCGCATAGTCCGTGGTATCGGTTGGAAACACATCTGTAACCACTGTGAATAAATCCTCGCGGCAGAGGGCTTTTTTCAAACGATTCTGGTCTGGGTTGGAAGCAACATTATTGATGTTCCAGCAGAACAGCGCTTGGGATTTGCTGACATCTTCCAGCGTATTAATCAGGTCCATATGGCTGATGGAGGCGGGCTCTTCAACGGCCAAATCACACCCCAGCAGGTAGCTGTCATCGATGCCGCGATTGTCCAGACCATTGAGGTAGAGGAAGCCTGCACCTGCTTTGCCGACATTACCGGTTAAGGCGGGTAACAGGCTACAGGCGCGCATGGCGTTGCCGCCGCGAGGCTGGCGTTGAAACCCCTGGCCCATCCACAACAATGAAGGTCCCGCAGCATAACTGTGTGCGAACTCTTCAATGACATTTACGGGCACGCCAGTCACTTCGGCGCTTTTCTCCACGCTGTAGGATTCAATCACTGGCAATAGCTGCTCAAAGCCGCTGGTATGGCCATCGATAAAAGCTTTGTCCAACAGTCCATTACGATGCAAAACATGCATGACGCCGAAAGCCAGAGCCGCATCGCTGCCGGGGTAGAGCTGCACATGCAGGTCAGCATTAGCTGCAGTGGGTGTACGAATGGGGTCGACCACAATAACTTTGGCTGTGGCGGGTTGCAGCCAGTGCTGGTCAATATGCGGCGCACAGGCGGATGGGTTACCGCCCCACACTACAATGCATTGGCTATCGTCAGCCGTGCGCGGGTCAAAGCCATCCATTGATGAACCGTACACATAATCTAGCGCGATATGTCCGGCAAGGTTACAGATGGAGTCCGGGTTTACTTCTGTGGCGCCAAGACGGTTGAAGAAACGCATCGGGAAGTGAAAGCCGATCATGGCAAAGGTGCCGGTGTAATGGGTATTTAGGATGGTCTGTGCGCCATGTTCGCTGATAATGTTTTTGAAGCGGCTGGTCACGGTTTCAATGGCTTCTTCCCAGGAAATAGCTTCGAATTGACCGGAGCCTTTTGGACCTGAGCGGCGCAGTGGCTGAGTGAGGCGGGCGTTGGCATCACGCCAGACGTTGTTGTAACCGATCGAGCATTTCTTGCAGAGTTTGCCTCGGCTTATCGGGTGATTAGGATCGCCTTTTACGCTGGAGATTTCACCGTCGCTGATAATGACTTCAATACCGCATGCGTCGTAACAGTCCCTGGGACAAGTCGTTAGAATCGATTGTTTATCAGTCATGAGCTCAGTTCTCCTAATCGATGATCGAGTCTGCTAGTTCCTGTTTCAAGGCATGGGACAAGCATCCGAATAGTTGATGATTTCTACTTAAGTAATAGACTTAATACCTTCGATATCTTTTAACTTTTTGATAAATCTATATATTTATACGCCGAGGCATACGAAAATTCAATGTCGTTTTCATCGACTAATTTATAGGTAGTGCAGCGTTATGCTGGCAATTGTCCAATTGTCAGCACATTGCCTAGACCGGTATGTCGCAATTAAGGGTAAAGGACATTATTCTGCTGGTGTCAGTTTTTGCCGAAAAGAGAGTTACTATTTTCTGCCTTTATGAAAGGCTGTTCGGTATTGAGCTTTTTGATAAATTAAAGGTACTTTGATAATGGAAATGGATGAATCAATAAACGTCTTTGGAGAAAAGCTGGAAACGTGTGGTGAAAACCCAAAAACGGGGTTTTTCCGCGACGGCAAATGTAACACCTGCACAGAAGACGCTGGCTCACATACAGTGTGCATCGAAGTCTCGAAGACGTTTTTGGAATACTCGCGATTCAAAGGTAATGACTTGTCCACGCCTGTACCCGAATTTGGATTTGAAGGCTTAAGGCCAGGCGATAGCTGGTGTCTTTGTGCTGCGCGTTGGTTAGAGGCCGAAGAAAATAATATGCCACCACGGGTTCATCTCAAAAGAACGCATATTAAAGCGTTGGAAATTGTGCCGATGGAATTATTGAAAAAATATGCCGTAGATTTGAATTAGTGGTTAGCTAATTGTCACGGCTGTGCCACTGACGCAGACCATTAGCATGCCGCCTTTGACGCCGACGGTTTCATAATCGATATCTATGCCAACAATGGCATTGGCACCTCGTTCCGTGGCTTGCTGCGACATTTCATCAAATGCGATGGTGCGTGCTTTTTGTAATTCCTGTTCATATGCTGCCGATCGGCCGCCGACAATATCGCGAATACTGGCAAAAAAGTCCTTGAAAATATTTGCCCCTAAAATAGCTTCGCCGGTAACCACTCCGTGGTAACTTAAAATATCTTTTCCCTGAATATTGGGTGTCGTCGTGTGGATCATTTTTTGTCTCCTGCAGAATGTGGACGTCGAAGGCTCTGTGATCGAAACGTGTTAGGTAAAGACGAGCATACCTAGATAAAGGCGGGGCAGGTTACATTAATTCTACTAGGCCTCAATTATTCGCGGGTTATGGTTAGATAAGCGTACATCATTCATAAATCATCTGAAAAAGGACTCCATGACAACCATCCCGAAAAACAAAGGTTTTCTTTCTATTATTGGCCCCGGCATCCTCATAGCTGCTACCGGCGTAGGGGCTGGGGATTTAGCCACCGCCAGCTTTAGCGGTAGCCAATTGGGCGTTGCGATATTGTGGGCGGTGCTGCTGGGCGGGCTGTTTAAATATTTCCTGACGGAAGGACTCGCGCGCTGGCAGCTCGTCACGGGAAGCACGCTTCTTGAAGGACTGGCGCACCATTTTGGCAAAGCCTTTGCGTTGATTTTTCTGCCTTATCTTTTGCTGTGGTCCTTCTTTGTCGGCACCGCTTTGATGAGCGCTAGCGGCGTTACCTTACATGCTATTTTTCCCGTTTTTGAAGAGGCCGCTACTGGTAAAATAGTGTTTGGCATAGCCGCGAGTCTCATCGGTTTAATCTTGGTAAGAGTCGGCGGATTTGCACTATTCGAACGCATGATGAGCATCTGTATCGGGGTGATGTTCACCACGGTGATGGTAACGGCCGCTTTGCTGTGGCCGGGCACCTCTGAAATCTTGCAGGGTATTTTCATGCCCAGTATCCCTCAGGCGGATGCATCCGGCATTGCTTGGACGATTGCACTCATTGGCGGAGTAGGCGGCACAGTGACCATTCTGTGTTACGGCTACTGGATTCGCGAGCAGGGCAGAACACAGCCCGAAGACATAAAAATATGCCGTATTGATCTGGCGACCGGTTATACCATGACGATATTGTTTGGTTTTGGCATGGTTATCATTGGCAGTAGTGTTGAACTTGAAGGACGTGGCGCAGGCCTGCTAGTGACTCTATCCCAACAACTCGGTGATCAGCTGGGTCCTATGGGGCGGTGGCTATTTCTGATCGGGGCTTTTGGCGCTATTTTTAGTAGCCTGTTAGGCGTATGGCAAGCAGTGCCGTACCTGTTTTCAGATGTGTGGCGATTAAGTATTAAGCGACTGTCGGGCGATGCGATTGAGGAGGTGCCGACTCTTGCCAAAACCACCTCTTACCGGCTTTACCAGCTAGGCCTGGCCACGATACCGATGCTGGGTTTATGGCTGAGTTTTAAAGAAGTGCAGAAGGTTTATGCCATTATCGGCGCCACCTTTATCCCATTACTGGCGGTGGTTTTGCTGATTCTTAATGGGCGACGAAAATGGCTGGGTGATTATCGCAACCAATCTGCATCAGTGTTGGTGCTCTCATTTGCGCTCATCTTCTTTACCTGGATGGCTTGGCGAAAGTGGTCGTAGATTATAAAAGGAAAACAAAGGGGCAGATTGAATATTTAATAGTTAGTACGCCCCTTTAATTCATCAGGCGTCTAAAGGAACCAGCGATATCAGTGACCTAAAGAGTAAATGTTGGTGATTTACAACGCCATAGCACTCGTAGGTTTGTTGCGTTGGCGGTGTATTTTCGTTGTCATCTATCTGCGTTAATTTGACGAGAATATGTAAGCTGTCATTACTTTTTAACGTTGCTAGTTGCTCACGATCAATACTGATTTTATGGGATCGATAGACCATCGGATGTCGTTTAAAGTCTAATGATTCCTTAATGGCTTTTTCTAATAAAGCACAGGATATTAACGCGCAGGGAAATATTTCAGGAAAGCTCACTTTGCCTTCTATCTCATCAAAAAAATCAGATTGCTCGACCAGTGATGCAGACAGAAAGTTTTTGGCATTGCCGGTGGTCATAAACTTTCGTTTAACGAAAAATCCGGTGTCTGCAAAAAATTCTCTATCAGCTGCGCCTATCAAATCGTTAAATGGAAATAACTGGGGATTGGGTAAAAACAAGGGTTCCCGGGACTCCTTCTTGTAGCCCATCGCACATAATTTCCCCCCAGCTTTCAGGCTAACGCGATTACTTAGAGTGGAGTTCAACGGATCATCATTGAACTGACTCTTATTGATTTTAATCTCAATCATTTCGTCAGCTTTTACCGGGTTAGCAAACGAAAACTGGTAGTTGCTGTATTGAAGGCCTTTTTCATTCACCAAGGCGTCTTCTTGATTGCTGAGGCGGTATTCACGAATGGCGCCTTCAAGTAACGACTCTAATTGGAACCCGAGAACGATAGGGCCGTTGAAAGGGTTGTTATGAATTTGCTGCCATTTCTTTTTATCATGGAAAAGATTGAAGTCATCCGTCGAGTTGCGAGCAACGTCGATATGTAACGGACTAAGCACACTCTTTTCATATAACTTAGGCATAGTAATAACCTTTTATTCTTGTGTAGGTCTTTTCGTGAAGAGTAGCTTAGTATGGGGAGAAGCAGGTGATTCTCGTCAACTAGGCAGTAGCCATCTATGGTACTTCCCTAATTAGAAATTACTATTATTTGCCCCCAATTATTTCTACTCTATTTTGAGTTAATATCAGCACTTCATAATTCCCCAAAATCCCACTGTCAGAGGCAATACCGTGACCCCATTGGGCCTACCTGTTGAAGATGTTTTAGACAGTCTTAAACAGCAATTATCAGAACGGCATGAGGTCGTACTGCAAGCGGCACCGGGTGCGGGTAAAACCACCTTAGTCCCGCTCGCGCTTATGGATGAACCCTGGCTCAAGCACCGAAAAATTCTGATGTTAGAGCCACGCAGAATTGCCACTAAAACTGCTGCGCATCGAATGGCGAGCCTTTTGAATGAAAGCCCCGGGCAAACGGTTGGTTATCGTATGCGGTTAGATACCAAGATCACTAAGCAGACCAAGGTGGAGGTGATTACGGAAGGTATTCTTACCCGTATGTTACAGGATGACCCATCGCTGGATGAGGTTGGGATGGTGATCTTTGACGAATTTCACGAACGTAGTCTCGATTCTGATCTAGCGCTCAGCCTGTGCCTGAAGGGTCGATCGTTATTTAGAGAAGATGATGACCCGTTAAAAATTCTGGTCATGTCCGCCACACTGGATAGCAATGCCACGTCGCAATTGCTCGGTGATGCACCTGTCGTGAGAAGTGAGGGCAGGGCGTACCCCGTTGATATTATTTACGGTCAAGCCCGGCAAAGCAAAGAGCGCGTTATTGATCGAATGGTAGCTACTATTAAACGTGCGGTTGATGAAAACCCAACCAGTAGCATACTGGCATTTTTACCCGGGCAGAGCGAAATCCGCCGCACAGCAGGTGAACTTTCGAGCTGGATTTCAGATAGAAAATTACAGGGTATTCACCTGCGTCCGCTCTATGGCAATCTATCCATTGAAGAGCAACAACAGGCCATTGCGCCACTATCAGGTAAACAGTCGAACGACCAGAAAATTGTTATGGCTACCAATATTGCCGAAACCAGCCTCACCATTGATGGTGTTGATGTTGTGGTCGATTGTGGCCTCGTGCGGGAGGCAAAATTTAACCCTTCGATTGGCATGACGGGTTTGCATACAGTCAAAATTTCGAAAGCATCCAGTATACAAAGAGCGGGACGAGCAGGGCGGCTAAGGCCCGGTAAATGTTACCGGCTTTGGTCGGCCGATCAACAGGCACAACTCGCCGCGCACAGCAGCGCCGAAATTCTAAATGCCGACCTCGCACCGCTGGCATTGCAATTATTACAATGGGGCGTAGATGATCCAACAGAATTAAGCTGGATCGATCCACCGCCAAAAGGGCTGTGGCAACAGGCCATGGATTTACTCAGATCGCTCGGCGCGATTAAACGCGAAGCCAATGGCTGGCTGCTTACCGATCATGGTCAGGCCATGACGTCTCTGCCGAGTCACCCAAGGCTCGCGCATCTCTTATTGTGCGGCGCCGCGATTGGTTCTATCAAACCAGCAGCCTTACTCGCCAGCCTGTTATCTGACCGTGATCCGTTTAGTCGTGACAATGCAGATATTAGCCACCGCCTTGAAGTGTTGAACGGCAAAACTCATTGTCCGCCAATGCATCAGGGCTGGTTACATCGCACTCGCCAACTCGCACAACAATTCGAACAGCAGGCAGCTAAGGTAAAACAGCCCAGTAAAGTAACGCACTTGATAACCGCCGATCAATTGCCCGGATATCTGCTCGCCTGCGCCTATCCAGATCGAATTGCGCGTCGTCGGCACTCTGGTGGTTACCAACTCGCCAACGGCCGTAGCGCCAACCTGACGGGGCATCACCACCTTGCTAATAATGGCTGGCTCGCTATCGCCGAAGTTTCAAGTATGCAGGGCGGCAAAGGCGATATTATTCGCTCAGCTGTGCAGCTTGATGAAGGCCTGTTCGGTTCAGCCCTCAGCGACTCCATTCAGCTAGAAACCATTGCCGAATGGGATAAACAAACGAATCGGTTTATCGCCGAAGAACAGCAAAAAATCGGTGTCCTAATTCTCCAACGAACCCGCTTAAATACCGTACCCGCTCAAGCTAAAAGCGCCGCGTTGATTCAGCATATCCGCAAACAGGGGCTTAGCCTTTTACCCTGGACCCCAGAGCTTGCGCAATGGTGCGCCAGAGTGTCACTGGTTCGCTCTATTGAAGTGGACAATTTAGGTGATAATAACTGGCCAGATGTCAGCCATGAGGCTTTGCTTGTCACGCTTGAGCATTGGTTAGCGCCTTATCTTAACGATGTAAATTTATTGAACGACTTCAAGAAAGTTAAGTTAACTGAGATCCTGCACGCGCTGCTGCCCTGGGAGAAACAACAGGCACTCAACAAACTGGCACCGACCCATTTAAACGTGCCGTCTGGTTCTAGCATCCGTATCGACTACACAGAGTCTCCGCCCGTGCTGGCAGTGAAACTACAGGAAATGTTTGGCTGCGAGCAAAGCCCAGCGGTTGTCGCAGGCAAAGTGCCGCTGCTGATACACCTCTTATCACCCGCGGGCAAACCGCTGCAAATCACGCAAGATCTCGCCGGTTTCTGGCGCTCCTCTTATCACGAGGTTAAAAAAGAAATGAAAGGCCGTTATCCAAAACATCCTTGGCCCGATGATCCGCTGGTTGCGATTGCGACACGGAAAGTTAAAAGGCTTATGTAATCGAGGGTAAAGGGCGGGTTTGAACACAGTTTAAATTCAGTAAGCCCCCTGAAGATATGTCCCCCTGACACATTAAACCAAACCTAGCGGTTAAAGACTTAGTTCAACTAAGCGAACAAACTGATGTTTACGCAACTGCATGGAGATTCTATGAGTAACGAATACATTCCGCCGAAGGTTTGGTCTTTTGACGCTCAAAACGGCGGCACCTGGGCGGCGATAAATCGTCCTGTGGCAGGTGTAACGCATGAGGCAGAGCTTGCACAAGGGATTCACCCCTTTCAGCTTTACTCAATGGCAACACCGAATGGTCAGAAGGTCACGATCATGCTAGAAGAGCTGTTGGCCTTAGGAGAGCAGGGCGCTGAATATGATGCACATCTGATTGAAATTGGTGAAGGTAGTCAATTCTCCAGCGGTTTCGTTGATATTAACCCTAACTCTAAAATCCCCGCACTGGTCGACTGTTCAGGTGAAAGCCCAGTACGAGTATTCGAATCCGGTGCAATTCTGCTGTATCTAGCTGAGAAGTTCGGACACTTTTTACCCAAGCAAATAGCTGAACGGACTGAAGTGCTTAATTGGTTATTCTGGCTGCAAGGCTCAGCGCCTTATCTAGGCGGAGGGTTTGGTCATTTCTACGCCTATGCCCCGACCAAAATGGCGTATCCCATTGATCGTTTCGCCATGGAGGTTAAACGCCAGCTGGATCTGTTAGATAAACAGCTCGCATCACAGCGTTTTATAGCAGGGGATCAATATAGCATCGCAGACATCGCTATTTGGCCGTGGTATGGCAACTTAGTCCGTGGCGTTCTTTACGATGCAGCTGACTTCTTACAAGTGCAAAGCTACAAACATCTGCAACGCTGGGCAGAAGAGGTTTGGCAGCGTCCGGCCGTACAGCGCGGACGCATAGTAAACCGAACTTGGGGTGAGCCTTGGGAGATGCTCCCTGAGAGGCATGATGCATCAAATATTGATGAGGTTATGGCGCTTAAACCTTAGCGATAAACACCAGGATTAAAGGGGGCGGATTGATTATTTCATAATCGTTACGACCCCTTTAATTTTCGAGATCGTTAGCCCAGCGATTGGCGGGCAAGAGTTTTTACTCTGACCCCCAATTATAAAAATAAAGAGGATAAGGTTGAATTGTAATCCTCCCTTTTTCAAAAGGGTGACATTTGATTTTGCAAAAGACTATTCTTGTATTTCATTGCCTCTCGCCTTTATGATGCACGCCTTTCGCTGGGCACGTTTGCTCAATACCAAGATAATCGGTCAGTGAAGAATGAAATTTTTCTCTTTTAACTGTCATAATATTGTTCTTGGGTCGGGTTGGGGCTTGTCAGTATGCCTTCAGGCATTTGGCATACCTGAATAAAAGCCTGGAGTTTCACTAAACCGAACCTTCTTGATTGGGGGGCAGATCTAAACCGGTTTTATTCATTAACTTAACTAGCATTGACGCTATGTTGAGATTTTTATTCAGTCTCATGGGAAATTTGTATGCCAAAAGTAG
>Ga0105356_10005870_pt1 | contig 11569 bp, 3 predicted proteins | sample GOMGulsemesocosm_3_FD_83502 | JGI IMG/M metagenome (GOLD analysis project Ga0105356, IMG submission 83502) | Methane-oxidizing microbial communities from mesocosms in the Gulf of Mexico - GOM9D Gulf of Mexico | ecosystem: Environmental > Aquatic > Marine > Cold seeps | place: Gulf of Mexico...
ATGATTTTTTGATAACACCAAACCCAATTTTAACAGCCGGTGAATACTATATAACCACAAAAACCATTAACGATATAGATGGTTTAACCTGTGATTCTTTTAAAATTTCAGATGACACCTTTATCATATACGATCCTGAATACTCCGTTGCTCAAAACTGTTTCAATGAAAACGATGTCATTATAAATATCTCTAATATTATTGATCTAAACGGTAATTTATCTAACGACGATATTATTGTAGACTATACCATAACGGATCTTATTAATAATGAAAGTTTTGATATTAAAGATCAACAAATAAGCTTTAATAATGGTATTACTACCTTACCTGTAGATATTTCTGGTTTCTCTAATACAGCAAAAGACTTTAGTCTTCAAATCACTAAACCTGAAACTTTAGGATTAAGTTGTGTTAATTTTAAATTTGAAGCTTCTTTAATTCCAGAAGACATTAAACTTAACGTAGTTGTTGACAACTCTTGTAATGCAACTAATGTTCAGGTTTCTATTGACGCTCCCATACTTGGTGATGGTAATTATATGGTTAGTTATGAAGTAAAAGAAGTTGGACAAACAGAAGCATTAATCGACAATACTATTACATTTAATGGAGGCGTTGCTAATTTTAGTGTAGATATTGATACTCTTGGAGAAGCTGATTACGAAATAATATTAAAAAGTTCTCAAAATGACACTACCCCCTGTAGAACTAAATTTGACTTTGAGGTTAAAGAAAATTTTTCGATAGGTGGTATTCCAGATCCTCCGACATTAGAAGAAAATCAAACATTTTGTTTATCTAACTTTTTTCCTAATACGCCTAAAATAAGTGATATTATAGTTACAACTGGTACTAATTTAATTTGGTATGAAGACACAACTTCAATTATCCCTATAAGCTCGAACACACCTTTAATAGATGGTGAAAATTATTTCGTAACCGCTAGTGATCCTGAGAACAGTTGTGAAAGCTCCAATAAATCTCTAGTTACCATAAAAATAACAGCTACATCTAATATAACATCAACAAATACATCTCCATATTTTTGTGGTTTGAGTACTCCTACTTTAGCTAGTTTCGATGCTAATGCAAATACAGGTACTGTATTGTGGTATGACGCCATAACCGGAGGAAATCTTTTAAGTATAGAGACAATTATTGAAAACGGAAAGAATTACTATGCTGTTGAAAGTTTAAATGGCTGTGAACATCATAATAGACTTCTATTTACTGCTACAATTATAGCACCACCTAAACCTATATATACAGGGAATAATTCTTTATGTGCTTTAGATAATTTAACTCTTTTCGATTTAGAATCAAACATAACACCAAACAGTTCTTTTGAATTAGTTTGGTTTGATACTATAACGGGCGGACTTGAACTTGATAATACAGACCTTTTAAATGAGAATACTAATTATTATATTGTTTATCGAGATTCAGTTACCGCATGTGAAGGCGAACGAACTTTAATTACTTTCAGCCTTTCAGAATGCGATCCAGATAAATATGCCTTTTTTATTCCAGATGGGTTCTCACCTAATAATGATGGTACTAATGATTATTATTTCATTCCAAATATTCAACATTTTTACCCAGAATATGAATTAGAAATTTTTAATAGGTATGGTCAATCTTTATTTAAAGGAGATCTTAATACTCCTAAATGGGATGGAACAATCTCTTCTGGCAATGAAGTAACTAGTGGCGTATATTTTTATATTCTTAGATATAATAAGGACGACTTAAAACCAAAACAAGGTAGAATTTATCTAAGTAAATAATAAAAAATTTATGAAAAAATTTATATTTATTCTCTGTATAAATACGGTACTAACAGTATTCTCTCAGCAAGACCCACAGTATACACAATACATGTATAACCAAAATGTGGTAAACCCTGCATATGTAACTAATGACTTGGGTATTATTAATTTTGGTTTTATACACAGAACGCAATGGGCTTCTGCTGTAGGATCTCCTAAAACGTATAATTTATTTGCCCATGTACCACTAAGTGAAAAAATTGAGGTTGGTATTTCTGTTATAACAGATAACATTGGTGATGGTGCTTTAAAAGAAAATAATATTTATGCCGATTTTGCCTACATTTTAAAACTATCGGAAGGACATAAATTGTCTTTAGGATTAAAAGCTGGAATTACTAATTTCAATACCAATTTTACTAATTTTAGATTTCCTGATGAAGATATTACAACAGGTTTTATACCGAATGATTTAGCTTTTGAAAACCAAAACAAAACGCTGCCAAATTTTGGTACTGGTGCTTTCTATTTCACAGACACTTATTACTTCGGTATTTCAGTCCCTAATCTTTTAAATTCTAAATATATAGAAGAGCGTAATGGTATAAACAGTCTTGGTGGAGAAGAGATTCATTTATTTGTTAATGGTGGCTATGTCTATAAATTAAGTAGCATGGTTAAACTAAAGCCTTCATTTATGATGAAAGCAGTAAAAGGATCTCCTATTGTTTTAGACACTTCTTTAAATGTATTATTCAATAATAAATTTGAAGCCGGTTTGTCGTACAGAATAAACGATTCATTTAGTGCTATGTTTAATGTAAAAGCATTTGACTCATTAAGAATTGGATATGCTTTTGATTATACAACTACCAATTTGAGTAGCTTTAATTCAGGCACACATGAAATAATGGTACTCTTTGATTTCGATACATTAGGATTCAAAAAAGGATACGATAAATCACCAAGGTTTTTCTAAAAAAACATATTATGAAAAAAGTAACATTCGTATTATTTACAATCTTTACAATCTTTGCTTCAAATACTCAAAGTCAAAATTTAAAAAGAGCAAACAAATACTTTAATAGAGCTTTTTATAGTGAAGCGATACCACTATATGAAAAAGCAATAAAAGAAGAAATGAGTTTCAAAGCTATTAAAAACTTAGCTGATGCTTATTATTATTTAAATAACATGCAACATGCTTCGGTGCATTATAAAACACTTATTAAAAATTATAAAACACTACTCGATGAAAGTTATTATTTTAAATATGCAACTACATTAAAAGCGAATAAAAAGTACAACGCTGCCAATAATGTGCTTTTAAGCTATTACAAGAAACACAACGCACAAAAACTAGCGACTTTAAAAAGTTCTATTGAATATCTTGAAAACGTAAGCGCTTTAGGAAATCGTTTTAATATTGAGAACTTAGGCATAAACACAGTTCTATCTGAATTTGGAGCTATTCAAAAAGGAAATGATATTATTTTTGCTGCTCCTAAAAAAGAAAACGATGCCTTTAATAAACGATATGGCTGGAACGGACAATCTTATTTAGATTTATATACAGTTCCTAGTAAAAAAACGCACTTAGGTGATAGCCTAGCAACTTCTTTTTCTGAAACCATAAATACAAAACTACATGAAGCTACTATTGTATTTACAAAAGATGGTAAAACTGCTTATTTTACCCGTAACAATTTTACAAAAGGAAAACGTAAAAAAGACAGCAAAAAAATTACACATGTTCAAATTTATAAAACAGAACTTATTAATGGAAAGTGGGTAAATATATCTCCGTTACCTTTTAACAATAACGAATATTCTACGGAGCATCCTGCATTGAGTCCTGACGAAAAAACAATGTATTTTGCTTCTGATATGCCTAACGGCTTTGGTTCTTTCGATATCTATTCGATTACAATTAATAATGATGGAACTTTTGATGTTCCTAAAAACTTAGGAGCAACAATAAACACTCCTAAAAAAGAACAGTTCCCGTTTGCGAGTATAGATAATAAACTCTATTTTTCTTCAAATGGTCATCCAGGATTTGGTTCGCTAGACGTATTTGTAAGTAGTATTTCTAATGAAAAAATTAGTAAGCCCGATAATATAGGTTTTCCTGTAAACTCAGGTTATGATGATTTTTCTTTCACTATTAATTCTGATACCAAAGAGGGATATTTTGCTTCTAATAGACTAGAAGGTAAAGGCGGAGATGATATTTATAAAATTATAGAGAAACAACCTTTAATTATTAAAAACTGCAAACAATCTATTTCAGGTATTATTACAGATATTAATACCAATAAAATCTTAGCAAATGCACTAATTTCAATTAATATAAATGAAACCGAATTAGAAAAAGTCTATACAGACGCTAATGGTGCTTTTCATTTTAATGTTGATTGTAAAACTTCGTATATAATTACGGCTTCTAAAAAGGAATATCAGCGAAAACAAAAAACGGTTATTACTACTAAAAAAAGGGGCAAAGACAACGACGCTTCTTTAGCTCTAAAATCAATTTATGAAATTGAAAAAGAAAAAAGTATCGCTCTTAAGTTAAAAGCACTAAAAGAACAAGAACTAAAAACAATAGCCAAGAATAAACTTAACTTAAAAATTAAAGAACAAATTAAACAAGTTATAGCCAAAGAAAAAAGCATAGAAAAAAAGAAGGGTAGAATCGTTATTAAAACAGAAGATATAAATTTTGATTATAAACTTTGGTACCTGCGTCGGGATACTAAAAAAGCGATTGACAAAGTAATTAAATTGATGAAAAAGTATCCAGAAATGGTTGTCGAAATAGGTACACATTCTGATATTCGAGGAAAGAGTAGATACAATTTAGACTTATCGCAAAAACGAGCAACCTCTGCTAGGATGTTTTTTATGGAAAAAGGTATTGAACCTGATAGAATTTCGGCCATTGGTTATGGTGAAACAAAACCGATTATAAAATGTAAAACAGAAGATTCATGTACCGAAGAACAACATGAATTAAATAGAAGGTGTGAATTTATAATAAAAAAAATATATTAATTTAATAAGAACGAGCGAATTGGCTCGTTCTTTGTTTTATATACAATCTAAATAATTACAATAATCTAACACATTATTAATTATCTTTAGAGCTAAACTCAGTCAAAAAACAACTTTACCCATTAAAACAAGTTGTTTACTAATTATTGATTGCTTTTTATATTAATTTACACGTGCTTTGAGAGCATACAAACAAAAGTTATGAAAAAAATCACAACACTGTTATTTATGATTACACTTTTCTCTACCACACTAAAAGCCCAAGATAATTACAAAAATATTTGGGAAGAGGTACAGAAATTCGAAAAACAAAATTTACCTAAATCCGCCTTAAAAGTTGTAAATACAATTTACGCTAAAGCGGAAGTTGCAAAAAATTCTCCACAAATTATAAAATCTTTATTTTATAAAAGTAAGTACTCACTAACTTTAGAAGAAGACGCACAATTAAAAATAATTAATCAGTTTAAAGAACATATTAATACGAGTCGTTTTCCTACCAAAAACATATTAGAAAATATTTTAGCCAATCTCTATTGGCAATATTTTAATGAAAATAGATGGAAATTTTATCAACGAACTAAAACTTCCGATAAGGTTAATAAAAACGATTTTAGAACTTGGGATCTAAATACTCTCTTTGCTGAAATTCATACCTATTATCAAAAATCTTTAGAAAACGGGTTATTATTACAACAAACTGATATTAATGAATTTAATGACATTTTATACACATCAAAAGATTCAGAAAAATACCGTCCTACCCTATTTGACTTTTTAGCACACAACGCACTTAGTTTTTATAAAACATCTGAGACTAATATTACAAAACCAGCATATCAATTTAAAATTGATACTAAAAACTTAATAAGCGATGCAAGCACTTTTTCTAAAATAAACTTAAATACTAAAGACGCATTATCTCTTCAATTTAATGCTATAAAAATTTATCAAGAACTACTTAATTTTCACTTAAAGAACAAAAATCTAAATGCATTAGTTGATGTAGATTTAGAACGATTAAACTTTATAAATCTACATGCTACCTTTAAAAATAAACAGCAGTTATTCTTACAAACATTAAAAGCAACAGAAAAAAGGTATAAAACCAATGAAGTATCTGGACTATATAGCCATAAAATAGCTGAAATTTATAATCAACAAGCATACTCTTATAAGTTTAAACTAAATGAAGAATTTCGTTTTAAAAAGAAAGATGCACTTATTATTTGCGACCAAATAGTTAACCTATTTCCTAAAAGTATTGCAGCAAAAAAATGTAAACTTTTAAAACAACAAATAACTAGTAAAACACTTGCTGTTACCGCAGAAAAAATTATTCCAATAAACACTTCTTCGCGTTTATTAGTTACTTATAATAATATTGATAAATTATACTTTACAACTTATAAGGTTAATAGAACTCAAATAGAAAAGTTAAATAGAACGTACAAAGAAGAAGATCGTGTAAAGTTCATAAATAAACTAGGTAAAGTTAATTCTTGGAACAATGATTTAAGAAACGAACATGATTATTTATCGCATACCACCGAAGTAATTGTACCCAAACTTATACAAGGTAATTATTTAATTGTAGCACATGAAAATAAAACATTAAACAATACCAGTTTGTATGCCATTGCAAATGTTCAAATAAGCAATTTAGTTTTAATTGAAGGTTCTCAAAATAACATAAAATCCTATCAAGTAGTTAATAGAAACACAGGTAAGCCTATTAAAAATGCTCAGATATTATTAAAAAACAATGAGCGTAGCGCAGAAACAAACCTTAATGAAAAATTAACTACCGATAAAAATGGTTTTGCTACTTTTAAAAGTAACCATACACATTATAATGTTTCGGTAACAGTTACTTCTGGTAACGACAGTGCTGTTTTTGGTAATTACTACTTATATAAACACCAAAAACAAAACATAAATACATTAAATGAAACTATTAAAATAAAGCCATTCATTTTTACTGACAGGAGTATTTATCGCCCTGGACAAACGGTGTATTTTAAAACTATTTTTATTAAAAATAAAGATGATCAGTCAACTCCTTTTATAAACGAATACATACAAGTAATATTAAATGATGTTAACGGACAAGAGGTAAAAAAACTTGATTTAAAATTAAACAATTTTGGCTCAGCTTCAGGAGAAATTATATTGCCCAATAATGGTTTAACGGGTGAATATACCTTCTCTATCGACGAGAGTAATAAAAAAGAAAGTGACTTTTATGACAATATTAATTTCGACTTTGAACGAGTAGATTATATAAATACTATTTCTGTAGAAGAATACAAACGACCAAAGTTTGAAACAGCATTTAAACCCGTTACCAAAACTTTTAAACTAAACGATAATATTACTGTAAACGGATTTGCAAAAGCTTTTTCTGGTGCAAATATAACTGATGCTAAAGTTGTATATCGAGTACACAGAAAAGTACAATACCCAAACTGGTGGTATTGGCGTAAACCAAGTTATTCTTCAGATTCGCAAGAAATTACTCACGGAGAAAGCATTACAGATGCATCAGGTAATTTTTCTATCAAATTTAAAGCTCTTCCTGATGAAAGTGTTTCCAAAGACGATTTACCTATTTTTAACTATGAAATTACAGCTGACGTTACCGACCTTAACGGAGAAACACGTAGCGAAACAATAATTGTAAAAGTAGGGTACCATGCTTTAATAGCCTCTTTACAAATAAATTCGACTATTAACAAAGAAGCTAAACAGCAAAAAATAAAAATTACTACTAAAAATTTAAACGAAGAATTTGCTGCTGCAATAGGAACTGTAAAAATATATAAATTACAAGCTCCTAAAAACCCGTTACGTAAAAGACCTTGGACTACTCCCGATTATCAAGATATTTCTGAAAATGAATTTCGAAAATTATTTCCGCATGACTCATATGCCAAGAATGAAGAAAATGAAAGCACTTGGGAAAAAGGAAAACTAGTTTTTGAAGGAAATTTCAACACAAAAAAAACAAAAGAGATTGCTTTAAAGAGCATTAAAAATTGGGCTTCGGGTAAGTACATTGCTGTTTTAAACACAAAAGATAAGTTCGATCAAAAAGTAACCGACAAAACTTATTTTACTGTTACCAATACAATAGAAAAAGAAATAGCCGATAGTAAATTGTTTTTCTACAATTTAGATAAAACCAATTACAACGTTGGCGATAACGTTTGTTTACAAATTGGTTCTGCTTCAAAAGATATTACTGTAATAGTACAAATTGAAAAAAATCACAAAATAACAACCACCAAATTAGTTCATCTAAATAATGGCCTAAAAACAATTGAAATACCTGTAAATAAAGAGGATATTGGCGGGTTTACAATCAAATATTATTTTGTTAATTATAATTATTTCGATGCAGGAAACATTAATATCCCTGTAGTCAATAAACAAGAAGTTATAACTATTGAAACAACTACTTTTAGAGATAAACTACAACCAGGTACACCCGAAAAATGGAGTTTCACTATTAAAAATGACAAAAATAATAAAGTTACTGCCGAAGTTTTAGCAAGTATGTACGACGCCTCTTTAGATGAATTTAAACCTCATAATTGGCAATTCAATCCGATAAGTACGGCTACTTATTATTCGTACGGAAATACCATAAATGCGCATCATAGTTTTGGTAACCAAAATTTTAGACTTTACAATAACAAATACACTAATTACAATTACCAAAATCATCAATACGCTCAATTAAATTGGTTTGGATTTACGTTTAGTAATAATCGACCAAGAACAATGATGTTTGGTCGAAGAGCTAAAATGAGTGCGCCTTTAGCTGAAACATCTCAAGAACTAAAAGGAAGAGCTGCTGGTATAAACATGCAAGAAAATGATGTAAAAGAAGAATATGAGTCTACCGAAGATGATACTCTTGCTACGAACACTAATAGTCCTACCAGTAAAGAAACTCAGAAAAAAACATCTCTAAAAGGGATTAAAATTCGTAAGAACTTACAAGAAACAGCTTTCTTTTTTCCTCATTTAGCAACCGATAAAAAAGGAAATATTACTTTTAGTTTTACTAGCCCGGAAGCATTAACCAAATGGAAATTACAATTATTAGCATATACTAAAGAGTTACAATCAGCAACAAAAACATTAACAGCCGTAACTCAAAAAGAGTTAATGATTACCCCGAATGCTCCTCGTTTTTTAAGAGAAGGTGATAAAATAACGTTGAGTGCAAAAATTTCGAATCTGTCAGATAAAAACCTCCAAGGTATCTCTCAATTAATTCTAACAGATGCTATTACAGGAAAAGATCTTAATCTATTCGATAATTCATCAAAGAATCAATCTTTTAATGTCGATACAAACGGAAACACAAGTGTTTCATGGAATTTGGCGATTCCTAATAACATTCAAGCAGTTCAATATAAAATTGTAGCCAAAGCAGGCGATTTTTCTGACGGTGAACAAAATGTTTTACCCGTTTTATCTAACCGAATGTTAGTTACCGAAACATTACCGATGTGGGTTCGTTCAAATCAAACAAAAACATTTAGTTTGGATAAACTAAAGAGCAATGCTTCATCTAGCTTAAAACACCATAAATTAACTTTAGAAGTAACATCAAACCCTGCCTGGTATGCTGTGCAAGCATTGCCATATTTAATGGAATATCCGTATGAATGTAGCGAGCAAACTTTCGCTCGTTATTACGCCAATACCTTGGCTAGTCATATTGCAAATTCAAACCCGAGAATTCAAGAAGTATTTAATCAATGGAAATCTAGTGATGCGTTGTTATCTAATCTTGAAAAAAAACAGGAATTAAAATCATTAATTATTCAAGAAACTCCTTGGTTACGAGATGCACAATCAGAAACGGAACAAAAGAAACGCATTGCATTGTTGTTTGATTTGAATAAAATGAACAATGAGCAACAAAAAGCTATTAATAAGCTTACAAAAATGCAAATGAGTAATGGTGGTTTCCCTTGGTTTAAAGGCGGAAATTATCCTAATAGATATATTACACAACACATCGTTAGTGGTTTTGGTCATTTAAAACAATTAGGAGTACATAATTTTGAGACCTCAACAACACAAATGCTTCAAAAAGCTATCCACTTTTTAGATGAAGAAATAGTAGCGCAATACAATGATCTCCTAAAGGAAGCAAATAAAATAAAAGCCACAAAAGGAGTTAATAAATATGAAGCTTACTTAAAGAAAAACCATTTAAGCTACTTTACAATTCAGTATTTATACATGCGTAGTTTTTATAAAAAAACAGCCGCTTCTAGCACTGCTAAAAAAGCAATTGCATATTATAAAAATCAAACAACTGTTTACTGGAATGATTATCAATTATATGCGAAGGCACAAATTGCATTAATTCAATTTAGAAATAACAATAAAGCTATTTCAACAAAAATTATAAAATCATTAAAAGAAAATAGTATTACTTCTGACGCGTTAGGAATGTACTGGAAAAGTAACGTTGCTGGTTATTATAATTACCAAGCTCCTATTGAAACACAAGCTTTATTAATAGAAGCTTTTGCTGAAATTGAAAACGATACTAAAACGGTAGATAATCTAAAAATATGGTTACTTAAAAACAAGCAAACCAACCGTTGGAAAACAACCAAAGCCACAACAGAAGCTGTATATGCCTTATTATTACAAGGAAGTGAATGGCTTTCAATTACAGATATGGTTGCCATAAAAATTGGAAATCAAAAAATTGAAGCTAATAAGCTAGAAAATGTAAAAGTAGAAGCTGGTACAGGATATTTTAAAACTTCATGGAGCGGAAATGAGATAACACCGACTATGAGTGAAGTAACAATTTCTAAAAAAGGAAAAGGAATTGCTTGGGGTGGTTTATACTTGCAATATTTTGAAGATCTAGATAAAATTACATCTGCTGAAACTCCTTTGAAATTAAGCAAAACATTATTTAAAAAGATAAATACTGATACAGGAAAAGAACTTATTAAAATTACTGATAAGACCAATTTAAAAGTTGGTGATTTAATTACGGTAAGAATAGAACTTCGTTCAGATAGGGATATGGAATTTATTCATATGAAAGATATGCGAGCATCTGGAGTAGAACCAATAAATGTTCATTCACAGTACAAATGGCAAGATGGTTTAGGATATTATCAAGCAACAAAAGATGCTGCAACAAATTTCTTTTTTGATCGTTTACCTAAAGGAGTTTATGTATTCGAATACGATATTCGTGTTAACAATGCTGGAAATTTTAGCAACGGAATTACAACTATACAAAATATGTACGCTCCTGAATTTAGTAGTCATTCTAAAGGAAAACGATTAATAATTAACTAATTTAGCAACTACATTAATCGATATTACTTTTAATATAATTTAAATTATGAAAAAATTATTTTTATTTATTGGGTTTTTAGCCATTTCAACATTAACAGCCAATGCACAAGACATTGCAGACAATGCTATTGGTATTCGTTTTGGTGATAATAGTGGTTTTGGTGGTGAAATCTCTTACCAAAGAAAATTAAGTGATTCTAATAGATTAGAAATCGATTTAGGTCTTAGAAAAGGTAATGCTTTTAAAGCAACCGGACTTTACCAATGGGTATGGGAAATAGAAAATCAATTTAACTGGTTTGCTGGTGCTGGTGGTGGTATTGCTTCTGCTAGTGGTAATAGCGCTATTTTTGCTGCGGGTGTAGTTGGAATAGAATACAACTTCG
>Ga0105356_10005872_pt1 | contig 11566 bp, 9 predicted proteins | sample GOMGulsemesocosm_3_FD_83502 | JGI IMG/M metagenome (GOLD analysis project Ga0105356, IMG submission 83502) | Methane-oxidizing microbial communities from mesocosms in the Gulf of Mexico - GOM9D Gulf of Mexico | ecosystem: Environmental > Aquatic > Marine > Cold seeps | place: Gulf of Mexico...
ATGTTTTTCGGTTAACTGTTCTGTTTTAGTTCCGGCGGCTTTTAATACTGTTTGCGTCATAAAATTTGTCTCGCACTGCTTTTATTTCAGTAAAAGTAATGGAGTTGAGTAATCACTCCAAATGAGAATGATTCGTATTATGCCTAATGAATTGTGTAAGTCAAGTGTAAATGAGAATGTTTTTCATTTGTATTGGTGTTTTTTTGATTTTACTTTAGATTTGTTGATATTGATCATGTTTTTTGTAGCATAACTTCAACATATAGCCACAATAAAAATATGGATTATAGCTTTGTGAGTATGTTGAATTAGTTATTTTAGCGCTATATTTCTGTTGCTAATTGCTTAAATTGGCTAAGGGCAACTCTCTGCTCTTGTTCATTAAGCTTGCCATAAGCAAGTTTTAAATAGCTATGACTAAGCTGCTGAAAATAATGCACTTGTAAGCTTTTTTCACTGGCACAACGGGAAAAATAACTTTGTGCGCCCTCGTAAGGCAGGCGAGTGATACCTTGCTTGGCTAATTCCTTACAGAGCTTATGGTAAACCTGAACATGTACAGGTAATTTTTTACCTCGATTAAGGTAACGTAGTGATAAATAGATAGTTAGTGTCAGTAATAGCAGCAAGGTAAAAGCAATCAAAACAAGGTGCCACCAAAGTAATTGTTTGAGGCCTAGTTTACTGGCCAGTTTACTTTGTTTATTGGCATCAAAATCTAACGTCCATTGATTTAAGCTATCTAACCAGCTAGTTGATTGTTTGCCTGCTTTAATTTTTTGTTTTTTTACTTCGTTTTTATTTATAGTTGCTGTTGTTAGTAAGGCAGTAAGTTCAGGCTCTGCTTTGACTTTTTCTTCAGTACTGTTTGTTGTACTAAATAAATCACTCAACCAAAGGGCAGGGTCGATACGCTGCCAGCTACTTTGCCCTTGCTTTGGTAAGCTAGGATAATAAGCTTCTACCCAAGCATGGGCATGGCTTTCATTAACCGTATAAAGGTTTGTTAAACCGACCTTTTCTGCGCCGCGATAACCAGCAACCAAACGAGCAGGAATATTAGCGGCTCTTAACAATAACGTTAGCGCGCTGGCATAATGTTGGCTGTAACCAAGTTTTCGATTAAATAAAAACTGATCAAGCTGGTTTTTACCTGAGTAGGATTCGTTGTTATTGGCGTAAAGGTACTTGCCTTGTTTAAAGAATAATTCAGCATGTTTGATTATTTCAGCGGCACTGTTTTCACTTTGGGAAAATTGTTTTGCCCATTGCTGTCCGAGCGCTTTTATTTTCGGATTGTTATTAGGGTACTGTAAACCAAGAGTCAGCTGTGCTTGTGGCTCCTTGGCTGATATTTGATAGTTAAGACTACTGCGAATTTTATAACGCCACATGTTATCAACAGTACGAATACTGAGTAGTTGATAATCTTGTGATAAGTAAGACTCACCTGTTAGGTTGGCAGGCAGATCTAAACCGTACAGCCAGTACTCTCCATGGGGCATTAAAATAACACTGTTTTCAACGGTGTCTTCACGCTTGTTGGTCATATTGGCAAGGGCTTTATTAGAGCCAAACCCATTGTATTGACGTTTACTGCGATTGGTAAAACCTTCACGTAATAGCCATTTTTCTTCACTTTGGCTGCCATCTTCATTTAGCGCTACCTGATAACGCCAATAAACAGGTCCACGCCAGTAAAGTGCTTGTTCATTATCCTGAGTAAAGTCAGCAGGTAAAGTCGCCAATAATACCCGAGAGTCAGATTGGGCTTTATTGCCAATATCATTAAAGCCAAGTTCCTTACCTAGGCCTTTGCCGGCGATATTTTCTTGTGCCTGTACTGCAATGGGTAGACCCATTGCTAATCCAAGCTCTTGCATGGGTAAGTTGATTCTAGGTAGAGTGATAAATAAAATAAGTGCAAAAGGTAAGCTTGTTAGTGTTAATAGCAGTAAACGCATTGCGAGCAGTTTATTGGCGAGGATATTTATTTTTTTTGGTAAAGTTTGGTTAATACTTGCCGCACTAACCAGTAAAAGTATCATGCCGACAATGGCAATAATTAGCTGGTATTGGCTGAGTAATAAAGCATTGGCTGCTAGCTGCACTATGCAGAGTAGCCAAATAACTTTATGGTCACGTTTTGATTTTATTTCACCAGCTTTGCCCCATGATAACAACATCAATACGGCTGATAGTGCAATTAATGAGGGGGTGGTAAGGTTTTGCCAAATCAATGCTAAGCCAATAATGACTAAGCAATATGCTAGGCCACGACTTAGTAATAAATGCTTAGCGCTTGTTGCATGATAATTTGCATAAAAAGCAGCTAGTGCAATCACTAGCACTAGGGGAATAAATGCTACAGGTAAGCTGATAAGACTAAGCAAGGTATTATAGACAACAAATAATGTCAGGCTAAGCGGCAGTTGAGTAAGGTGTTTTTTCATGTCTGGAATCATTGACTTATTTTATCGATAAACCGTATTGGGCAAGTGCTTTTAAACACAGCTCCTTATGGGCTTCGCCTTGGGCGGCAGCTATTGTCTGCTTAGGCAGTTCGAGGGAATATTTCAATTGTTTTTGATGGCAGTCTACAATCCATCGACATAACTGACTTAATCTTGTTTCAATATCACCATGCTTGGCATCTTGTAGGGATAAAATAGTTTGCCTTAAACCTTCACCACCATCAAATTCCTTGGTCATCACTATACCCGTTCGAGCCATTTGTTTCCAAGCGATGTGATTCATGCTGTCGCCTCTTTGATAAGTACGCACATGAGAAAAATCACCTTGTTCTCGTTTTAAGTAAGTCCCTTGTTTAGCTTTAGGTTTTGGTATTGATTGTTTACCTTTGGGTGCGGGATAAACCCAAAGTTTTGCTTCACTTGGAATACGTTTCTTCCAGCACCATAAACCCAATGGATAGTCGCAGCTAAGCTGCAAATCGTTTATCTTAAAACAGCCTCTAGTTAGTGGTTTCATTGCAATACTGGCGCAGATAACTTGCTCTTTAGTTAAGGGTAATTGAGTGGCAGAACTATTAGTGAAGGCCTTATCGGTAAGTGATAGTGAAACGCCTGGCGCTAATTTGCCTTGGTCATTACTCACTTGTACTTTAATGTTAGCTTTATGTTGGGCAAAAATAGGTTCTAATTGCAGGGTATTAACCGCTAATTTTCTGATATTTAGCCAAGTGAACCATGTGGTGTTTAGTAGTATTGCTAACAGCACTAGGGCAATAAATAACAGTAAGTTATTACTGTAATTGGCGGCCATAATAAAAAGTACTAAGGTCGCTAACAACCATGTTGCGCCAAAGCTAGTTAAGTGTAATTGCCAGCTTGTATTATGCTTTTTGGTTACTGGTTTATTATCGGTTAAAATGGCATCAGCTAAAACAGTCTGACTACTATTTTTACTCTCAGCTTGGGCAGTATCAGCGTTAAGCAACAGCGACAGCCTCAATGATACTTCGACCAATTTGCTCACAACTTAGCAGTTCACCAACTGGCTCTAATCGATGCGCAACTAAGTAAGGGAATAAAGTTTGTACGTCTTCGATAATGACAAACTCACGCCCCTGAATCATGGCATAAGCCTTAATTGCATCAATAAGCCCTAGACAAGCACGAGTAGATAAACCAGCAATAAATACGTTGCTGTTGCGTGTGTAAGCAACTAAATCTTGTAGGTAATCAATAATGGCATCAGCTAAGTGTATGTCTTTACTTGTTTGTTGTAGCTCAATTAATTGCTCTGCAGTGATTACGGGCTGTAAGGACTCTAATTTACTACGACCACTTTCCCCTTGGAATAGTCGGCGTTCAGCATCTTTTTCTGGGTAACCTAAAGAAATACGCAATAAAAACCTGTCTAGCTGTGATTCTGGTAACTCAAAAGTGCCAATTTGTTGTGATGGATTTTGTGTGGCAATAACAAAAAAGGGTGCTGGCAAGGTAAGGGTTTTACCTTCACTACTGACTTGGCGCTCTTCCATTGCCTCTAACAAGGAGCTTTGTGTTTTAGGGGTGGCACGATTTACTTCATCGGCTAGCACGAGTTGAGAGAAAATAGGTCCTTTGTGGAAGCAAAACTTGTTGAGCTCTTTTTCATAAATAGAAACACCTAAAATGTCAGAAGGTAATAAGTCGCTGGTAAATTGAATGCGCTTAAAATCTAATCCCAATGTTATCGCGAGTGCGTGTGCTTGAGTTGTTTTACCGCAGCCGGGTAAATCTTCAATTAATAAGTGACCATTAGCCAATAAACAAGTTAGGGCAATTTTGTTTTGCTCACTTTTACCTAAAATAACATTGTCGAGTTGCTCTAGTATTTGTTCGCTTAGCGAATTGGCTTCATTTAGCGCTAAATTGGTGTTTTGTTGCACGGTAAATCCTTAGTCTTCGGCAATGTTTTTGTTTACGACGGGCTTTCTGGTGACATTAAAGTCAATAAAGTAGCCATCGCGTGGATCATGTTTGTCTTTTGAGGCCTCTTTACTGGTAAATACATACATGCGTAATTGATCTTCTTCTGGCTCGGGAAAATTACTACTGTCTTGTTGCTTATTGTCTGCTGTTAATTGTTTGGCATAATTGGCTTCATCACCTGTGGCTTCTCGTATACTGGTACTTTGACAAGCACTGAGCAGTAAACAAATGATGAGTGAAAATATTTTGGTCAATTTCATTAGAAACCCTATGAGTTGTTATCTGGATTATTAAGTTGCTCAAGTACCTCTTGATAGGGTTGGTCTGATACTAGGTATAACCACGTACTGTCACCGGCTTGAGAGAAGGGTGCTAATTGCTCACGCACTAGGGTGGCAGATAACCAAACGCCATTTAACTGATTACTGGCAATAGCTTGTTCAATAGGGGTGTGGTTGCGCACTTTAAAGGCACTCACAAAAAGTTCACCTTGCTGCCAAACGGCTTTAGCACGCGCACTGATACCATGCATGGGGAATATAGATGAGGCAGAGCCACTAACTTCCTTAACAGGTGTTATATTACTTTTTTGCAGTGAATAATTTTGCTCATTTACTGCCTTAACAGCATGCTTGGTTAATTCAATATAACGATCAAAACCATAATCAGGGAAACTTTCTTCACCTTGAAAACGTGCATGTTTTTTATAATCAAAACCGGCGAGTTTACGCGACTTATCGGCGGATTCTTCAGGTGTCATTATGATATGAGGTGTGATCAACATAATGTATTGAAATGATTTATTTACTTCATGTTCTTGAGTAAATAATGCACCTAGAAAAGGGATATCACCAAGTAAGGGGACTTTGGAAATTTCTAGTGACGTTGATGAGCTAACCATGCCGCCAAGGGCGACGGTTAAACCATCTTTTGCCACTACCACGGTTTTAATGTTTGATTGGTTAACGGCATCTATCGCTTGATGTTTGATAATTTGAGCTTCTTGATCAAAATAAGGCAACTGGGTACCGTTGCGCACTACTTTAGCTTTGTCTTGTAAAATATCTATGGTGATGGTGCGATCAGCATTAATGCTAGGCATTAAATAGAGGGTATTACCTATTTTACGTCGCTCTGTTTCTACTTGAGTTGTGCCTTGAGAAATAATAGGGTTGCCATTGCTGTCAAGTGTGGTGTCAGTATTTGTACTCTCGATACCGGTCGCGATGATTTGCTCATCACCAATAAATATTTTTGCTTGGCGGTTATTAGAGGCCAATATTATTGGTTTAGATACAGTACGTGCCTGACCGTTTTTCTTTAGTAATTCGACTTTTGCATTAACTTGCTGGCTAATGAAATTGTAAACACCACCCGCCGCATTTGAGGTAAAGCTATGAACATTTTCACCACGTAATAATGCCGCTAATGGTAAAGCGTTATTTGCCTGTGTTGGTTGGCTTAGGTTCATATCAAAATTGTCAGCAGTAATGCTATTAGGGGAAATAGACTTTGCATCATCAGAAAAATTTTGAATATTAAAGTTATCGATTTTTCCGGCACTATTAAAGCTGATATCAAACTCTTGGTCATAACTATCACCAATAGAAATTTCAATGATTTCCATTTCCAGCAATACTTGAGGAGTAGGTTTATCACTGACCTCAATTAGTTGTTCAATTTCTTTTAATACCACTTCATCGGTTGTTCTAACAAAGAGCAAGTTATGGATACGGTTGATGGTGATATAAATGGGTGTTTGTGCATCGGTGACTTTTGCTACCTGTTGGTCATTAATATTTTGTTGACCTTGCAAGCTAGTTAGCTGACCAGTGGTTAATAAGTGTTGCTGTCTTTTATCGCCCGCAAAGCTACTTAAGGTTGATAGCTGCTCACCTGCTACTGTACCGTCTTCACCTTTGGTGGCATTTTGTTGACCGCCTTGTTGGTTGCCGTTTTGAGCATTTGAGCTATTTAAGTTATTACTTTGATTATTTCGAGAATTATTACGTGAATTGCCATTCGAATTTGAATTGGAACCTGAGTTTGAGCCACCAGAGACTGTAGCATCCTCAATATCCTCAAAGGGCAAGCCGATAAAATCGTCATTTTTATATTCCAGCGTTAATATCACCCGTTCGCCGTACAAATTGCGGACCGTTTTTGCAGCTGCTTCTACATTTTGGTGGCGCAACTCAAAAGTACGCACCAAATCATCACGAAAAACCACAATATCGCTTTGGTACTGCTCGGCGGTCATCAGTAAATAACTGTCTGTGGTGCGCATATAGCGATACCAGAGCCCAGAGACACGCGCCATGGTATCGATAATACCCTTAGCACTCGTCGTTTTCATACGAAAAGTCACTACATGCTGGCTAGCCTCTTGGGTAACAGCAATATTTATATCAGCAATTTCTGATAACAAACCTACCGCATCTTGCACTTTGGTTTGTTTAAACTCAATAAAGGGGATTTTATCCTTATTCTCTTTGCTGAACGTTGAAAAGCTGCTTACTAGCAGTAAAGCAACTTGTATGATTACTAACCATGACGATAGTTTTTGGAACGGCTGATTTATGAATGCTGACATTACTGAACCACCAACTTCTTACCTAACTTACCTGTTTTGATGATGATGTTATTGCGGTTTAACCCTTCTACTGTGAGCACTAATTCTTTAATTATTTCATTTAAGCCAATCTTGTCGCCGATACGTACGGTATATACACCCATGCCAAGTATTTCGAGTATGCCTATAACTTCACCGGAGGCTGATTCGGCATAACCTCGATATTTCATAATAGGTAAACCATCAGCGGTAAAGGCGGTAGTTGTTGCTAGTAGCAATGCATTGGAGGCGAGAGAGGCACTACCTTGATTAGGTATTCCTGCCTGCTGGTTTTGATACATTTGTTTGGTGTAAGCAAAGGGATCTCGACGGGTATTGGGTTGAATAAAGCTGGTGTCTTCTTTGTTATTATGACCACCACGAGTATTGAGTTTGTCATTAACACTCTTATAGTAATTACCTATGGATTGCATTTTGTCTTGCAGTTTATCTAAGCTCGACTCTTCATCATTATATTTGGCATCAGCTTGGTTACTAAGGGTCAATAGTATTAGTAAGGGGAGTAAATATTTATTAATCATTATAGTTATAAAGCAGCATGCTGAAGGCAAATATAATTAGCCTAGAGAAGTTAGATAAAATGTGATCAAAGTTTACGCGATGTTAATCTAAATGACAATCGTTATCATTTGATTTAGATCAATGTTTGTATTTTCCAAATAAGGAATTTATTGAAGAGGGTTAGCTTTTGATGCTGGCGTAAAGGATGTAAGCGGTTAATGCGAGCAATAACACAACTTTACTACTCATGAAAAAACCTAACGTTAATGCGCAGCTCGCATAATATTTGACTGCCTTTTTTAAAAAAGTTGATGACATAAAACACCTACACTTATTGATAAAATGTTTACCTTGATTATAAGTGTAGGTGTTAAATGGTGTTTTTTCTTTTACGAGTTAATTATCCAGAGTTCTGTTTATTTACGAGGCCGTACAAATTTCAATTTTATGTCGACTAAGCAGCGTCTTTAACTTTTCTTCCGGGGTGTAACCTATCGTTTTAAAAGCGAGTTGCCCTTGGCTGTCAAAAATTAACATCATTGGCACTGGGCTTTGTGGGCCTATAGCATTAATGATGTTTTTATTGGCCAAAAAGGCCGGAAAAGAGTTTTTTTCACGTTTAAGCTCATGGCGTAATTTTTGTTTGCTACCTTGGACCCCCAGCATTACCGTTTGTAAATTAGGGCAAGTGTTCTGCATTTTTTTAAGTACTTTGTGTTGTCGTTGGCACCAACGACAATTGGGCATAAAAAAAGACGTGAGCAAGGTTTTTCCTTGATAGTTCGCTAGTGTTTCAACGGTTGCCGCGGAATTGTTTTCAGCATTTAAGCGCAACATTTTTTCTTGATAGATGTTATGTGCTTTAACGCTGGTACTTACTGATAAAACGGGTAGGCATAAGCAAGTAAGCAATAAAATGCCTAGCTGCTTAGAATTCATAACGTAAGCCTGCATAAGCACTACGACCACGTAATGGACCATAAATATATACTACATCATAAGTACCATCTTCATGGAACATCAACGGACTATCCATATCTTTTGCTTGGTTATAATCAAGTAAGTTGTTGGCACCAATATAAACTTTTAATTCTTTTGATAATTCTTTGATGACTTTAAAGTCAACGGTGAAATAAGAAGGAGCATCGGTAGTTTTCTTCTCGGTGGCATCATTGCGGTTATAGCCTTCATAGCCATAGTCGGTTAAATCACGACTTGCCACCCAAGTAGCGGAAGCAATAACATCCCAACCGAGATAATCCCAATCTGAGCTTAAGGTGATTCTAGATTCAATAGGTGCAATGGCAAAAGAGGCTTTAAAGGTATCATCATAGGTGTATTGTTCGGCAATAGCGCTAAGTGACCATTGTTCAAATACTTGGTAATTTATGGCTAAATCTACTGCGGTGACAGAAGCTGTTTCGTCTAGTTGACCTAAAACAGGTGTGCCTTCTTCGTTATGAGTTAAGTTAGCAAGGTGATCTACTTGGGTATAAGCAAGTGATAAGGTTGAACTTAACTTTTCACCGTCAAAGTTTACTGAATAAGTGGCGCTGTTAGAACGTTCGGGTTGATCAACTTCAACTAAATAACCTTTACCTGCATCTAAAATACCGTGATCACTTTCAAAGAATGATAATGGTGCTCGGTAACCTTGCCCAAATGATAAACGTGAGGTGATTTGTTCTGAATGTAAGTAACGCATATCAATACGTGGCGAAAATAAGGTTTCATCTATTTCGGTGCCGGGTTTACTAATATCAACAAAATCAGCTTGGATATGATCAATACGTAATGCTGCGGCTACTTCAAAATCTTCATGAGGAGTCCAAGTATCTTGAATGAACACACCATTGGTGTAGTAGTCAAAGCTGTCAGCAACATAGTTATCAAGTTGTTTTAACGCTCGAGAGTTTGAACGCATTTCTTCGTGGCGTAAATCTGCACCAAAAGTAATTAAGTGGCTATCGTTTATATAATAATTAGCTCGAATGCTCGCATAAAACATAGTATCGTCAGCGCGATAGTCGACTCCTTCATAAAAAGAGTCTTGCAAGTGGTCAATATACGCCGCGCTGGCGGTAATGTTAAAGTCACTATCTATTTCATGTAACCAGCTTATTGAGACTTCTTCGCGATCGGTCTTTACCCATTCGGTTGTTTCCCATGGCAAGCCAATATAGCGATTGCGAACATCATCGTTTTCAAATAACTGCTCTGAACTCCCATAGGCCACGCTTGATAGAGCATCAGAGACACTATAAGCAGTATCCCCTAATACCGGTCCACCAAAAACCTCTGAATTACTTTGATTGTAGCGAATACGTAAATTGTCGGTATGGCTGAAGTCTTGAGAAAAATAAATGGTCGTCGAGGAGTTTGTCAGCGCAGGATTTTCACTAACACCGTTGTTGTCACCATCAAATTGGTCACGGTTATCGTATTGGCCAACTAAGGTTAAGTGGCTATTGTTATCATCACTGATGCCGGTAGCCATAATAGAGGCTTTACGATAACCGTCTTCACCAGCAGATAAATCAACTTGAACTTCATCTTCAGTAGCGTCTTTAGTTACCATATTTACTGTGCCGCCTATGGCCTCTGGCGCAGTTAGTGAGGCACCAGCACCACGTGCTATTTCAATGGAACCAATGCCAGTAGCTGCAACAGAGTCCATGCCATAAAAGCCAGAAATCATGGTATGCATGGGAATACCATCAATTAATACATTGGTATGTTCACCTTTCATACCGTTTATCATAATGCGTTTGGCACCACACATAGAGCACTCATTAGATACTCTGATACCAATAGCGTTTTCAATGGCATCCGCTAAACTGGCGGCTTGGCTGTTTTCTATAAATTCATCGGTAAGCAACTCAGTCTTGGAAATATTATCTTTTAATGCACCTGAACTGCTTAAGCGGCGACGTACACCGTATACTTCTATTTTTTCAATGCCTTCCTTTACTGAAGTATCCATGTTTTCACTTTTATCTTGCTCTGTGGAAAAACTGGAGAATGAACATAAAAAAGCACTGCATAATGCAGCTTTAATTTTCATTGAACCTTTCATTAATAATAAACCTCATGTTTATAGGGGGGACACATAACAATGCTGGCAAGGCAAAAATTAAATGTTATAAAAATGTAATAAGAAAAACGCAGGGATGATAATGGTTCGCATTTGTATTTGCAATGTTTTAGCGTATTTGTTTATGAATTTATTGATGTGTTCTTTTGTTGCTTATTTGCGGCGGATGTTTAAACGGGGCATATATCGTGCTTTTATTCTAATTTTGGTGTTGCTTATTAGGTTACTACTGTATTGTATATACAAGTATTGTGTAATCAAACTACTGATTGTTAGTATGATTAAGCAATATTGCTTAATCATAACGGGTGATCTTTCTATGTGGTTATTTGATAAATACAGGTAGGGCTCAACAGCCAAGTAACTCTATGTTAAGCTGTTGTTGATTTAATGAACAGATGGGTTTTATGATGAAAGCTTGGCTTAAAGCATTTTTGTTATTGGATAAGGACATAGAAAGCAACTCTTACCGTAAGGAAGTTACCGGTAGGTTCATCATTCTGTTGTCTCTTGTTATTCTTTTCGTTTTGATGATTGGCAACTTTATTTATAGTAATACCGATGTTTTTTACGTTAACCTCGTCATGTTGTTAACACTTATCTCAGGGCGTTTTTTACCCAGTAAATATCATCAGTATGATGCCCACTTTGTTTTACATTTTATGGCATTAGGTGTTTTACTGGTGGTCTATTTCAATAAAGGCCAAGAATATACCCCTATTTGGTCGTTTCTCTACATGTACCTAGTTATGTCCTTTTATGGTCATAAACAAGGTTTATGGATCTCTCTAGCCTTCTTAACAACCTTGTGTTGTTTGCTTTTCTATTTTACCAACTTAACCGTTAGCATGATGGAGTTTGTTCGATTTGTTATGGTTTCAGTTTTTACTTTATTTTTTG
>Ga0105356_10005873_pt1 | contig 11566 bp, 8 predicted proteins | sample GOMGulsemesocosm_3_FD_83502 | JGI IMG/M metagenome (GOLD analysis project Ga0105356, IMG submission 83502) | Methane-oxidizing microbial communities from mesocosms in the Gulf of Mexico - GOM9D Gulf of Mexico | ecosystem: Environmental > Aquatic > Marine > Cold seeps | place: Gulf of Mexico...
CATCGTCATCCGGGTAGTCGATCACTATCTTCATCATAAAGCGATCCATTTGCGCTTCTGGCAATGGATAGGTGCCTTCCTGCTCGATGGGGTTTTGAGTGGCGAGCACCATAAATAGTTTAGGCAGTTTATGCGTTTTTCCCGCAACGGTTATTTGTCGTTCTTCCATGGCTTCGAGTAAAGCGGCCTGTACTTTAGCCGGTGAACGGTTGATTTCATCGGCTAATAGTAAATTGTTAAACACCGGCCCCGGCTGAAAGGTTAAAACCGGTTTTCCATCGACTTCCTGATAGATTTCAGTGCCGGTTACATCGGAGGGTAATAAGTCAGGTGTAAATTGTACGCGACCCAAACTGACTGTTAAGGATTTCGCCAGTGTTTTTATCGACCGTGTTTTGGCTGTGCCGGGCAAACCTTCCAACAACACATTACCATTAGTTAGCAGGGACAAAAGCAAAGAGTCAACGACATGCTCCTGCCCGATGACGGAAGCTTGTATTTGCTTTTTAAGGATTTGGATCTCTTCGTAGCATTGACTCATAACTTTTCCTTTATCCTTATCGGTTTGTCGTTACTGCGTTATTTGGCGCTAACAGCCTTAATTTTTGCGGCGCAATTGATTTTCTAGTTCTGAGCGGTTTCTTCGGACACTACTGTCTGCAACTCGGCCTGGTCAAGATTGCCGCGTCGCTACGCTTCTCGCAATGACTCTACTTTTGGATGGGCGCCAATTAGTTTAGGGTGTAACTCGGCCAGGCACTTTCGTTGCGATTGATACAGGTCTGCCAACGTGACATAGGCGTTAGAAACGTGCGTCTCAATTCGAATACTGTCCTTAAAGGCCTATTCTACTTGCCGATATATCCCCTTGCAGCACATAGACTTTACCTTTATTGGTATGGGAAAAACCTCGGTCGGAATTGAAATCTTGAGCAAGAAGATATTCATTCAGAGCAGGCGATAGTTGGGCCTGTTGTGTTTTGTTTAAACCTTTCCACAACGGTGCTATGGCACTGGCTCCCTCAATACTAACAGCCAGCAATTTAATTTTTGCTCATCGCAAGTCTAAAGCCAATATCCGGCATGCGCACATTATTTGTGGCACCGTCGCGTTTAAAAATCTCTGACTCGTTCGCCGCAAATTCGTAACCGCTGCCTCGAATCACTTTCATCGCTTTTTGTTTTGGACTGTCCGTTCGTGAATACAAGGGGTTTTTTGCAGCGGTGTGTGAATACGCCACGCGACTCATATCATCCTGGCAAAACTCCCAAAGGTTGCCGGTCATATCATACAAACCCAATTCGTTGGGCTTTTTTTCCGCGACGGGATGGCTTTTTCGATTTGCATTGCCTGCATACCAGGCTACTTCATCAATATTGTTCGATCCGCTGTATCGATAACCTTTAGAATGCTTACCGCCTTTAGCCGCATAGGCCCATTCGGCCTCTGTTGGTAGGCGAAAATTTTTATCCGTTGCTTTGTTTAAGCGTTCAATAAAAAGCAGCATATTGAACCAGCTAATGTTATTTACGGGGCAGGTTTCACAGGGGAAATAGCTGTAATTCCAACCCATAACTTGTTCAAATAGCGCCTGGGTTACTTCGCTTTGGCCTATGTAAAAGCCATCTAACGTAACATTGTGTTTGGGTCGTTCACGGGGTCTTGCCGTTTCGGCATCAGAACCCATTTCAAAGCTGCCACCTTCTACCCAAATCATTTGCTTGAGTAGTTGCATTTTCATTTCGTCGGGTATGGAATATTGCCGGTTTCGGTCGACACCGGAAGTTGCAGTGCTTACTAAATTGGTGCTGTCCTCACTAGCCAGCAATTCGGTACAAAAGATCAAACTAAAAACGAAAGCAGAGAGGCCAGTCAAATAGCTATATCGGTTACTAGCAAACAAAAATTTCAAGCCACTAATCACTTTCATATATGAGTATCGCGTTCATGAATTAGTTTCGCTAATCAATAAAGGTAAAAAGTGCGGGGTTTCCGCACTTTTTACCTTTAGTTATTTTTAAAGCAAGATCGCTATCAAAGAACTAAAAAAAAAATTTCATTAACGCTTAAGGCACAAAACTACCTGGCTTTTGACGCTGTGGAAAATCTTTAAAGGTCGCTTTAAACTCACCAACCTTAACTACCGCCGGCAATATCAAGAATGCGTGCTCAAAGTACCATTTATAGTAATTCTCTCCTTCATGATCCATACGTTCAAGTGGGTCCATTCTTAAATTGTACATCTTGGGCGCTCTCAAGGTTACCCATGGGTCAATCCAAACTTCCATTCCATGTGCTCGCTGTTCCTTAAACACCATTTTGTAATCACCGTCTCGAATTGCTACTATATCACCCGTATCCGAGGAATAGATAAAGTCTTTGCGTGGACCTGGTTTGCTAGTATCCAGAAAATGTGGCAAAAAGTTATAGCCATCAAGATGCACTTTGTATTTAGTTCCACCTACGTTCATGCCTTTCTTAAGCTTGGCTTTCACGCCATCATCACCCGCTACAGCCAACAAAGTGGGCATCCAGTCTTGCAGTGAAATAATTTCATTGGAAACCTGATTGGGTTTAATTTTCCCGGGCCATTTCACCATCATTGGGACTCGGTAACCGCCTTCCCAATTGGTGTTTTTCTCACCCTTGAACATTGTATAACCACCATCAGGCCACATTGCGAGTTCAGCACCATTATCAGTGGTATACATAATAATGGTATTGTCCGCGATACCAAGCTTATCGATTTTATCCAGTAACTGGCCAACGTGACCGTCGTGTTCTGTCATACCATCGGCATAAAGTCCTTGGCCAGTAACACCTTCAGATTCAGGCTTCAGACGTGTCCATACGTGCATACGGGTAGTGTTAAACCAAACAAAGAAAGGCTTTTTCGCTTTGTGGGCTTTGTCGATGAATTTTAACGCCGCGGCGAGGAATTCTTCATCCACGGTTTCCATACGTTTTTTAGTTACCGGGCCGGTATCTTCCACTCTACCATCAGCATATGAATGTATTGCACCACGGGGGCCAAATCGCTTTTTAAACGCGGCATCCTTGGGGTAATCTGGATGTTCAGGTTCATCTTCAGCGTTTAAGTGATATAGGTTTCCGAAAAACTCATCAAAACCATGGTTAGATGGTAAATGTTCATCCTGATCACCGAGGTGATTTTTACCAAATTGGCCGGTCATATAGCCGTGAGGTTTAAGTAATTCAGCTATTGTAGGGTCTTCTTTACTTATACCCTCCTTTGCTCCAGGTAATCCAACTTTTGTCATACCAGTACGAATAGGGTGTTGCCCAGTGATAAAACCTGCGCGCCCCGCCGTGCAACTTTGATCGCCGTAGGAGTCGGTAAACAAAATACCGCCATTTGCTATGCGGTCAATATTGGGTGTTTTGTAACCCATAACACCACGGTTATAGGCACTGATATTAAATGGGCCAATATCATCCCCCCATATCGCGAGTATGTTGGGTTTGGACGTATTGGTGGTCGCAAGCGCTGCAGTGGATAGAGCCAGCAACCCTGCCCCCACAGCGGAAATAAGAGATATCCTGGTCGTGTATTTATTCATAGCAACTCTCCTCGTTGGCAATTTTCCATAGTTTTTATTGGGCCTAATCTGCCGCTCCCGGCATTCATACCGAAGCGAATCGGTCGACTATACTCATAGTTAAACGTTTTTTCACAACCTTTGAACTTTATTTCCATAAGCCCATAAGCCCATAGACTCAGTCTCAGTCTCAGTCTCAGTCTCAGTCTCAGGTAACGTTAGCGATAAGTGCTGATAATCGACCAATTTTCGCGTAACAATTCCAATGGCTCCGGATGTTCTAACAATGCCTTCATGCCGCTACAGGTAAGATCCGTAATGGTCACACTGCCCGCTAGTAACAGCAAAAAGCGCTGATTCAACTTCCCGTTACCAGACCGATTGCCATGAACAATTTATAGTCTAGACCATTATCTAAGATGAGGATGAAGTATCTTCTATCGTAGTCACGTGCTATTCCCTTATTACGGTGTCTACAAGACAAGTCGAGCAAAGGTACTATGTCAATCACGATCAGGAAAGCCCGTTATTTTTTATTATATTTGTCTGGCATGGAATGTCCGGCATGGAATGTCCCGCATGGAATGTCCGGCACGCAATGTTCGGCAAAGAACGCCCCGCAAGGATTGTTAAGCAAGGATGGTCCAACAGGAATTGACCAGCAAAATGGCTCACGGTAATGATTGTACAGAGTTAGTTCAGATAGCTATTGTTTGGTTCTTGAGCAGCGCCCCGGTGTGATAGTGCAATTCTAGCGGGGAGAATAGTTCAATGCGTTTGACGGCTGCTTGAGGCCCCGGCAGAAGCACTGCGGGGGCGCCACAGGCTCGGATTGTGCTTCCCAAGCCCAGCAACGACTAACGCCGCCATCATTGATGGCGGCGACACTTGAGCCCGGTCGCTAGTCGATAAATAAGCTAAGCACTAGCTAACTTTCACCACCAGCTTGCCAAAGTTAGCACCGCGGAACAAACCCAAAAATGCCTCCGGCGCATTTTCTAAACCGTCTACCACATGCTCTTTGTATTTCATTTGTCCCGACGCCAACATCGGACCGATTTCCCTCACCACTTCGGGGATGCGATGGAAATAATTACTAGCGATAAAGCCTTGCATGCGAATACTCTTGGTCAACACCAAGCCTTGTAACTGCCCCATGCGATCAGGTCCTGGTGGTAGTGAGGTTGCATTGTAGTTGGCGATGAGCCCGCATACCGGAATTCGTGCCATGTTGTTCAACAGCGGCATTACCGCCTCCCATGAACTGCCACCGACATTTTCGAAGTAGACGTCGATACCTTTGGGACACAGAGCCTTCAATTGTTGCGCCATGTCATCATCATAGTGACTGATACAGGCGTCATAACCCAATTCTTTTACTGCGTATTCACACTTTGCCTTGGCACCGGCAATACCAACCACACGACAGCCCCGGCTTTTCGCCAACTGACCGACCACCGAACCGACAGCGCCGGTTGAGGCCGCTAGCACTACCGTTTCGCCGGCTTTGGGCTCGCCAATGTCCATAAGCCCAACATAGGCGGTCAAACCGGGCATACCTAACACACCCAGGGCATAAGAGGGATTGGTAATGCGCGGATCCAACTTCATTATGCCACGCCCAGACGAAACTTCATGACTTTGCCAACCGGAGTACGAGGTTACCCAATCACCTTGGCTAAATTTGCCATTACGCGATTCGACTACTTCGCTGACCGTGCCACCGACCATTACATCATTGAGTTCCACTCTTGCTGCATAGCTCTCACCGGCATTCATGCGGCCGCGCATATAGGGGTCTAAGGACAGAAATCGGGTTTTCAACAGTATCTGGCCATCGGCAAGTTTGGGGATAACAACATTTTCGATGCGGAAATTATCTACCGTCGGTTTGCCGACCGGGCGCGAGGCGAGCACAATGCGTTGGTTCTTTACATCTGCGGCCAACGCAGAGGGTGTAAGGGTCATCGCAGCCAATGCGGTGGCAGAAGCGAGCGTGAATGTGCGTCTATCAATAGCCATTTTTCGTTTCCTTGTGTGTTTATGCAGTTGTGAGTCCAAGCCTAATCGACAGTCGATAATCTGATAGCTTGTCTAGCCTTACTTTTTATTCAGTATTTGCAGCTGTCACTACCCGTTGCAAAGCGGTGGAGTGACAACATACTATATTAACGACACCCGCTTGTAATTAATAGAAGGAAGATCGTGGCGCAATTCGTACTTCAGTTCGTGACTGGTTCAAAAGTAAGCTCCGTGTTTGCCGAACAACGGGACATTGGATTCCGCCCGATTTTACCGTGCTAGCTAAGCCGGAATTTACCCAAAATGCATCGCGTACTTATTAGGCTCGGCGGTTTCTGTCTTTATCTGTATCTCTTCGACAACCTTGTCAACATTGCTCAGCCTGCGATGGGGCGGCCGGCATACCCTCCACCCCGCTGATTTTGCGCGGTGCTTTGCTGGCATGGGAAAACAAAACTAAATATGCGCGCCATTCATTATTGCGATGAGGTGTATTTATTTTGTCGCGACATGGATCTCTACAGTGTTTTTCCCGCAGTTTGTAAACACTATTGTCTATTATTATTTGTATTTCATTAGCGCTGAAATACTCCCACCTCCCTGGCGCAGCTCGATCGTTTGAAGGTGACAGCTTAGGAAATAGAACAAGCTGTCAGCTCATCGCAGATTGATCAGCTATTGTCGTTTGCCGGCAGTCACTACTATTTAGCTTGCAGGTGTTGACTGCGGCCTCGGGAAACTGGAACATTGCCAACAAATTCAGCCACAATAGAAGACAGTGTCACTATGAGCCAACACACCACTAGCGCAGACAGCTCGATCGCTATTGACCAGAAGAACTGGGACTATCCCAACCCCTTCGTTATAACAGCAACGGTGCAACAAGCCGATATCGACAGCTATAACCATGTCAACAACTCGGTTTATATTCGCTGGCTCGATGAATGTGCTCGACAACACTCGAAACAGGTCGGCATCGATAGCGAACAGGCCGCTGAATTGGGCTACGGCATGGCCGTTAGAGACAGTTATGTCAGTTATGTGCGGGCGGCCTATCTGGGCGATACCCTGCTAGTGGCCAACTGGATGACTCATTGCGATGGTCGGTTGCGAGCCACCCGCGAGTTTCAGATTGTAAGAGTCGGCGACGGCGCGCTAATAACTCGCGCCAAACTCGACTATGTGTGTATTAATATTAAGTCGGGTAAACCCAGTAGAATGCCACCGATATTTGTCGACAACTATCGAGCGCAGGAATCTGGCCAATAGCACTCTCGGGTCGCCGTCATTCACTACGATATCGGCCAGTGCCCACCTTTAAGCTACCGGTGTCGGTTATAACTTTCAGCAAGTAATTGCAATCGACCATGTTACTGCTATGAAATGCCCTCTATGATGTTCTATCGTGTCATTTTTTTAACAAAAACAACCACATACAAGGCCATGGTAAAGCTGCCCGCGAAGGCTTCGACCGCGGCTATTGCCCGGGTCGCGCCCACCGGTGTTACATCGCCATAACCCAAGGTGGTAAAAGTAACCACGCTAAAATAGAGGCAGGACATAAAATGGCTCAGGTTCTCCAATAGCGAGAACCGGGTATTTAATCCAAGTTCCTGTCCTTGGTAGATAATGCCGGAGGCTAAAAAATAGCACGCGGCACAAAAAACGATAAAAGCGAGAGAAAATAGCACCACCCGCAACGGCTTTTCTCCATAACCGCAAAATATATCCACCAGATAAGATATAGCTCTGGCCGAAGAAGGTCTGGGCATTTGTTTGCGGCGCATGACCATCTCGCGATGGAAAAAGTCACCGGCCCGCTCGAACAGACCCGAGCGTTCCAGATGGATGCGCAGATTGCGGTAGGTTTCTTCAGCCTCCAAATACAGATCAGCGGCCCGCTCCATACTGCCACGCTTCTCCTCTGCAACCGCCTGTTGCTCCTGCACTACGCGCTCGCCCCAGTGAATATTGTGGAGTTTGGCGTGATCGAGTTGGATGCCCAGTAAATTGGCGTTTTCCAAGTTCGCGCTCTGTAAATTGGCGCCATTGAAGTTGGCCTTCATTAGCACCGCGCCACTAAGATCCGCGGAGAACAAATGGGCGTGGGAAAAATTGGCGCGGTATAAGTCCGCACCCTGCAACATGTAGCCCTGCGGATGGTCTGCGGTTTTCGATAAATTGATGCCGGACAAATCGCAGCGACGCAGTACAAACCCGCGCAAATCATTCGACTTTACCGCCCAGCTCTGTAATCGCGTCTTGGTATCTAGCGGCGGTCGATCCGCGTTGGCACTGGTCCAGTGGTCCAAATCGGCGCCGGCAGATTGAGACGCGGGTGTATCCATAGAGTCAGCCATTGATTTTATCCTTAGTAGCAAGCACTCGATCGCTTAATATTAGAACAGACCTAACACTCTCGCACTGTATTTTAGTATCGGTTATTTATGGATAGCGGGCAAATTCTTGAATTATTCTGGCGACAATCTGTAAGGCCTTGGCGAGCTAACAAAGACCAAGTGGAAGTTAGAGTGTAGTGGATGACCGTTAACAATCTCAACAATGAAGCGTGTTTCACTCGGATTCTTGATCTGGGTATTTCTCACGCAGTTGGCAAATATCCGGTAAAATATCGAGAAATGTAGCCACCAAGTCTGGATCGAAGTGGCTTCCCGCCTCATCATTGATTAACGCTACCGCTCTCTCTAAGGACCAAGCCCGCTTGTAGGGTCGTTCAGACATCAGCGCATCAAATACGTCACAAATGGCGGAGATACGGCTTTCGATAGGAATGGCGGTGCCAGAAACACCATCGGGATAACCCGAGCCATCCCATTTTTCATGGTGACTGACAGCAATGAGTCGCGCCAGCGACAACAATTCGGAGCTGTCGTCGCCAATAATTTCTCCGCCGATTTGCGCATGTGTTTTCATTATTTCAAATTCTTCGACCGTCAACTTACCCGGTTTAAGCAAAATGTGGTCTGGAATACCAATTTTGCCAACATCGTGCATCGGACTGGCGAACAAAATTTGCTCGGCGTGCTGCGAATCCAAGCCCGCAGCCAGAGCCAACAACTGACAACTTCTACTCATGCGTATTACGTGGGCACCGGTTTCGTTATCTCTAAACTCGCCAGCCCGCCCCAAGCGCTGCACTATCTTCAGTTGATTGGCGCGAACTTCTTGGGTGCGCGCTCTAACCTTTTCCTCAAGCTCATCGGCACGAACGCGCTGTGCTAGATAAAAGTGCCTGGTTTTCAACATATTGTTAATACGCAGCAACACTTCCCAGTGTCTAAACGGCTTGGTGAGAAAATCCATGGCCCCGGCGACCAGTGCATTGACACGCGTTTCATCGTCGGTTTGAGCCGTTAACACCAAAATAGGAATGAAATTATCTTGTTCTTGTTCCGCAAGCGCAGTCATCACGTCAATGCCAGACAGGTGTGGCATGCGCATGTCGAGCAAGATCAAATCAAAATTTTCGCGCTGTTGTAGCGACTGAACCTGGCGGGAGTCGGTGGTAGAGTACACATTCTGATAGCCCTCAGCGGCGAGGATATGCTCTAGCAATAGCACGTTGACCGGCTCGTCGTCGACAATCAGTATTTTTGAGTGCAGCAGTGTATCAACCGAATTCAATTATTTACTCCCCTATCATCGGTTTGCAGCTTGATTTATGTGCGTGTCGAGACCACGTCTCATGCTGCCAGGCAACTAAACTAACAGAAAAACGCCGCAACTGCAGTCTATCGTTCTTTTTTTGTGGGAATAACAGCGCTCAGGCCGCGACTTGAAAACACGCTTAACAAAGGGGTTTTCACTACGCGGCGCCCACACATTAGATGAGAAAAAGCTTATTAACACACAACATCCCTAAGATTGCCCTGCGCAACTCAAAACCCTACTGACAAAGCTGCCAGGGCAGTGGTCAAACTTCATGCAATGCTGCGAATCGGCAACCTTTAATACTACTTTTTGCGCCAACTTCCGTCACGGTTTTGAACAAAATGACCCGTCTTAGTCGCCTTCAAAGCACGTTGGAAAAACAGTTTTGCGACATCATCCACAGAGACTGTGTTGTTTTTCGCAGTTTTTTGAAATTTGGCCCGCCGCTTGGCGTTGACACTCTTCACCAGCACCTTGGTTTCATCGGCTGCGGGCTTTACCACATAGCCCACATACCCGTCTTGGCGCTCGCCGACTAAACCCTGTATTTTGGCCTGTTGCAGGCTGCCCGCTGTCGCTGTACTGGCCCACACTAACATCATAAGCACGGCTAAGATCGGGTACTGTATCAACTTGAATTTCGTAAATGGGTGGTTCATAACTTAACCTCGGCGTTAAAATAACTCACTATCTTCTTCAAAAAGCTCATCGAGTTCACTGTCTACCTTCACTCGTATCTCGTGCTCAATTTTAATATTCAGATTAATTTCAATCGGCTTATCGGGAACCTCTACCCGTACCGTTGGGGTACAGGCGGGCAACAACATCAGCACTAATAAAACACTGACCACAGCATTTAGCTTGTTCATAAATATTCACTCGGCATGAGCACAACGGCTAACGAGGCCGCAACGCATATTACATTTTGATCAGGGACATTCTCGCCGATTCTAGATTAACACAAGATGAACATGGCGAATCAATCCATGCCTAGATGTTGTTGTAATAGCTCAGTTATTGTTCTACTGCTCTGCAAACTGGTCAGCAACAGCGGAATATTGTCACTGACATTGAGGTTCAAATGGATTTCCTGGCCGCTGTTCAAATCGGGATTGGCGCCCTTCATGGCAACAGCCAAATCCAAATCCCCCTGTAGCGAATAACTAGCCTTGGCTTGCAGGCTATCAAAATGGTAATTCGCCAGAGCATCGTTGACCAACTGCAGTGCCGGGTTACTGCCAGCCAAGCCCTGATCGCTGCCAGGGCGATAGCGAATAGTACCGCCGGGGTCCAGTGCCATTACCTTGCCCGCCTCCATAACAATACCACCATCGCTTAGCGTCAGTGGCAGGCGGCCACTCAACAGGCCTGATGCTTCTATATGCGGGTAGGCGGCCAGTGCTAGTATTTCGTCAATACGTAAACTATCTAATAGCACGGTAGCCTGCTGGGTGCCACCGGCTAGGGCATAGCGCAGCGGCTCAAGGGCAACAACCCCGCCGAGAACATCAAAACGCAGCTCATGCAACGACAGTACTCCGGCGCCCAGTTGCCCACAACTGTTGAGATCGCTTAGCACGAGCCCAACATCGAGCAATTCTATATCAATACAGGTGGGCAGTAGCATTTCGGTCCCAGCTGAATCTACTGAGCGCAGCGAGTAATTCGCATTCGCCCCGGTAAATACTGCCTGTTGATAGGCCCCGGCCAAATCGCGCACTTCGCCGCTGCTATGCGCTTGCCAACTAATAGCATCGCCTGTGTGCTGCCAATTCAGCGTTGTCGCAGCATCGATAGCGCCAGCGTGAATATCCCAAGCGTAGGGCCAGCCCTCGAACCAGCTAGACAGTGGCGCCGACGAAGCCAGCATCGGCACCATCGATTGCAGCCGAACTTCACCGAGGCCCGATGAAAAGGCGTGCTCGCCTTTTAACGCTAGCAGTGGAATTTGCCGATTGCTACTTATCTCCCCAGCAATACCGGCACTATCGCCATCTAGCTCGAATTTTGCCTGCAGCGACAGGGGCCCCGGCCAGCTGCGGCGATCGTCTAGGGGCTCTACTTGCACAGCCAAGCTGAACTGTAACATCGGCCCCCTAGCCAGCTGCAACTGCGATAAAATCACCGTGCTGGCATAGCCAATCCCTTCATAATACAGCGCGGGCAGCTGCAACTGCAGCGCTGTCGAGGGCAGTTGTAGGTGCTGTGTCGCGAACTGATAATCGATCCGCAGCGGCGCCAAAAGTGTCGCACTGGCATCGTGTACATTCACCCCCGAGGCCGAACCCCTTGCACCGCCGACAGAACCACC
>Ga0105356_10005876_pt1 | contig 11565 bp, 5 predicted proteins | sample GOMGulsemesocosm_3_FD_83502 | JGI IMG/M metagenome (GOLD analysis project Ga0105356, IMG submission 83502) | Methane-oxidizing microbial communities from mesocosms in the Gulf of Mexico - GOM9D Gulf of Mexico | ecosystem: Environmental > Aquatic > Marine > Cold seeps | place: Gulf of Mexico...
ATTGATATTAAGTTCAAATACATCGGGTCGTGAATAATGACCGGAAGGATCAAAGTTTTGTCGTTCTTTTCTTACTTCATTTAGATTTATTGTTGCAGTAACGATTGTTTCTTTTCCTACAATAGGTTCGATAACCCGGCTACCATCGGGTGCGGCAATACATGAACCACCATTGCTTAATAAAGCAGGGGCGTTTTGCTTTATTAAGCAATGGTGTGGAATATGTTCTACAATATCTTTTTTACGCATTAATCCTGAAGCTGATAGAACATACATACGATTTTCTATAGCTATATGCCTAGTTAAATCAGCTGTATTACGGACATTTCCTGGCCATACCGCAACATGCAAGTTTTCTCCTTGCGCATACAAAGCAGTACGTGCGAGCGGCATCCAATTTTCCCAGCAGTTTAATCCTCCGACAGTAAAATTATTAAGCGAATGAACTTTAAGGCCATTGCCATCGCCAATACTCCAGGCTAAACGTTCTTCATATGTTGGCATCAATTTTCTGTGAATAGACTGAATTATTCCTGTTTTATCTATATAGACCAAACTACAATAAATACTGTGCCCAGCTCGATCACCCGCTCTTTCAGCACAACCTAAATAAACAGCAATGCGCTTTTCCTTTGCTAGTGAACACAGACTGTTCAGATCTCCTTCCTCAATACTGACTGCTTCTTTAAGATAATAGGAAAAAAGCTCTTTTTGTATTGTGCTATTAAACTTTGCACAATCAGTAAGATCTAACCAAAAAGGATAACCTGGAAGTAGGGTTTCACCAAAACATACTAATTCAGCATTTTGTGAGGCGGCTTCAGCTATGGCTTGCTCAATCTTTTTAATCGTTGCGTTTTTATTTAGCCATTTAGGTGCTATTTGGGCAATAGCAATATTTAGAATGTCGTTCATTTATAATAATATCCCTCCATATTTACTTTCTTTTATCAAATCTCCTGTACTTAATTCATACAATCTTGGTCAAATAAAATACTACCACTATTAATAAAATCCGGGAAATAGAACGTTATAATCCGTGTAAAATTATTTTGAATTTTAAAAATTAGCTTAGATATTCAACTTAAGCATTTATAGCTAATAGGTTAATATAAGCCATACGAGTAGAGCTAGTTTATGGAGAGGATATAAGTACAGGACAAAGTTATGAGCGTCAGCAAAGCTGGCTAGAAGAAAAGTTTATAACTTATAAATCCCTAAATGCTTTATTTTTTTGTTGTAGAAATGAATGAAATAGATAATCAAATAAGGTTTGTTTACCTGTTTCTATGTACGCTTCAGCGCCCATACCTGAATAGAGGGTAATTTGGTTAAGGTTTCCTTTTAATTGCTCATTAAAGCTTAATTCAACGCGGTAATAAGGGTTACCTTTTTCATCGATTAACCGATCAGGTGATATTTGCTTTACTTTAGCTGGCAGGGTATCCACTTTACGTTGGTTATAAGCAGTAAAACGTACCTGAGTGTTAGCTCCTATTGTTATACCGTCAATATCATCTGGCGATAGGCGTACATCAATAACATACTTTTTATTATTCGGTACTATTTCCATCAATACCGCTTGCGGAGCAATGGTACCTTGAATTGAATGGGTATTTAAACTGCTGACTAAGCCATTAATCGGAGATTTAATGGTGCTACGTTCAATCATTAGTTTCAGTTGGTTAATGTCACTTAATAAAGTAGGTAATTCAGCTTCGATACTCATTAATTGTTGCTGTTGATAGTGAAACTCTTTAGTTATACGGTTTTTTTCGGTTAATGTAACCTGTGTTTTTTCAAGTTTGTATTGTGAAATATTTGTACTGATACGGCTAACGTTGGCTTGTAATGCCGATATTTCTCGCTCCATTGGTAGTAATTTTTGTTTAGCAAGGTAGTCATCACCGGCAAGTTTTTTATAGCTTTGATGTTCATTGGTTAACGAGTTTAACTGAGTATTTAAGCTCAGTAACTCTTGCTCTTTACCTGTGATAGCCGTATTTACTTTCGCCAGTTGGTTAAGATAAATGTGTTTTAATTCTTGTTCTATTTCTAAGTATTTTTCAAATTGCTGATAACGTAAAATGAGTTTGTTTTCTTGGTGTAATGACTCCGCTAGGTGTTGAACTTTATTAGAAAAACCGATAGTAGCTTTATTATTAATTATCGTTTGATAATGCACTTGTTGTAATAATGAATGTAATAACTGATTAAGCCTACCTGATAGCGCGAGCCGAGTATTTTTAGTTTCTAGCTGAATTAAGGTTTCACCTTGCTTCACGGCTTGTCCTTCTTTAACAAAAATACGTTCGACTATACCGCCTTTTAAGTGCTGTATTTTTTTACTAAATCCATCGGCTCTTAAATGTCCTTGAGCAATAGCTGCACTGCTCATTGGTGCTAAACTTGCCCATAAAGTTAATAAGCCAGCAACAATACAAACCAATATAATAGTTTTTATTCTATATAGGTTGAACTTTCTTACGGTTGCATTCATGTTAAGAGCCTCCGGTCAGATTATTTTTCGGTAAATAGTTTACTTACTTTTCTTTGTTGATTCAGTTCGTTAACAAATGCTTGAAATTGAGAGAAACTGCCAAAGAAGCCACTTTTCCCTTGTTCAATTAGTAATACCTTATTTGCTTGCGCAAGCATTTGCTGACATTGGGTTACTGCGATCACAGTACAACCGTTTTTTGTTGATGTTTTGATCAGTTTAAGGAAGCTATCTTTACCATTTTTATCTAAATAAGCATCTGCTTCGTCAAATATCAATATGTTAGGCTGATGATATAAAGCTCTAGCCAGTGCAATTCTTTGTAGAATACCTGGTGATAATTGATTGTTTTCATCACATAAAACAGTGTCGTAGCCTTGATCTAGCGCTAGTACTGTTTGATGCACTGCTGCCATTTTACTTGCTGCTATCACTTTTGCTTGATCGCATTTTTCGTGTTGGCAAATTACTTCGGCAATAGAAGCTCTTGGTAGTGATAATCTTTGTGGTACATAGCCAACTTGTTTACCTAACCAATGCTGCTCAACCGCGGATAGATTAATACCGTCGATTAATATGTCACCACTGACATGGGCGATATTTTTGAGTAGAGTCTGTAAAAATAAAGTTTTTCCTGCGCCATTTTGTCCAATTACTGCGATAAATTCATTAGGCTCAGCTTGTAAATGTTTAATATTAAGTAATGTTTTCTTTTGTTTTTCATCCGTTACTATTAATGCCTTAACTTCAATATAACCCCTTAAACGCGTTAGTGGTTTTACTTGCTGATTGGATAACGGGCTATGAAAAAATGATTTTAATTCTTTAAAAATAGATTTAGCTTTAAGTAGCAACTGCCAGCTATTTATTAAAGTTTCAAATGGGATAATACAACGCATACTTATCATTAATGCCGCCAACATTACTCCCGCAGAAATTTGCTGCTGAATAAGTAAATAAGCACCGACAGTTGGTATAGTCACCTGGCAACACCAACGGATAGCAATGGCAAAAATTTGAAAGCTATGATTACGGTCTTGGTAAAGGTATTGTTTTTGATAAGTTTCATCAGATAATGATTGGTGTTTATTTAACCAGTCTGTACTCATGCCCATAGATCGTATAATGCTAGAGTTACTCATTAGTGTTTGTTGATCACGCCACTGTTGCTCAGCAGGCTTTTGATACGATTCATCAGCTTTATTTAAGCTCTGTTGTTGATAACAAAGTAAGGCAATTAATACGAAGTTACAGAGTAAAATACTGTAACCAAAATAAGGATGCAGAAAGAATAATGTGACAATTAATAAAGGAGATAAACTAACATCCATGGCTGCAAGCAATGTTGGACTACAAATAAATTGCTGTAGTGCCTGTAAGTTCTTTAGACTTTTACTGCCTTGTTCATGGGTGCGGGTAATATCTTCAACTTGATTCTTTAAGATCAATGGCTCTATTATTAAGCCGATATGATGCGCCAAATAATTAGTTACTTGTCGACGAATTTTTTCACTACCAATAAAAAGTATGCCTAAAATTATAATTGCTCCAAGTAACATAAATAATGTTTGGCTACTTTTGCTGGGTAGAACGCGGTCAAATATTTGCAGGGTATAGAGCGGGATAGCTAAGTTTGCTAAAGAAACAAACAAGCTAAGTAACCATACTAACAAACATGACTTTATGGTTACTCGCTTTAAAGATTGCCAAAGTTCCATGAGCTTTACCCAATCAAATCAATGTTTAACTGGCTGACATCTATATTGGTTATATTTTCTAAGACAATATAGCTAGTAAAGTTGCTACCATTCGCTGTGCCGTCAAGATCTAATTGAACAATAGTATTGCCATCTTGTTCAATCAAATTAAACCAGTCTCCGAGATTATCTAAGGTGAGATTGCTAGAAATATCAAACTGTAAAGTATCTAATGCCCCATCAAAATCGGTAATGCTATCAAGAAAATTAACAAAATCAGTTTCGAGCCAAGTGAAAATATCGTTGCCTAACCCTCCAGCTAAAGTGTCATTACCTCTTGATCCTCTCAGTGTATCGTTACCTGTGCCACCGTCTAAGCTATTGTCAGCTGTTGAACCTTTCATGACATCGTTAAAGTTTGATCCTATAGCATTTTCAATAGAGGTAAGTACGTCTGAATCACCACCAGTAGTTCGGCCTCTGTGCAAGTCAACATGAACACCAGCATCTGTTTCGCCGTATGAAACCGTATCATTACCACTACCACCATTGATATAGTCGCGGCTACTACCCCCTTCAAAGAAATCGTCACCAGAGCCACCATCCATTTTATCGCGACCAGTACCACCATTCATGTAATCGTTACCAGCACCACCGGTCATAATATCGCTACCGCTACCGCCGTACAGTGTATCGTTACCTGCATCACCATTTATTTTGTCATGCCCTCCTTCGCCATATAATACGTCGTTATCATTACCGCCATTAAGGGTATCTCGGCTACTACCTCCATATAGTATGTCGTCGCCATTATCACCATTTAAAGTATCTTTACCTGAGCCACCATTGATTAAATCGTTGCCTTGCCCACCTGAGAGGACATCCCAACCTGAATCGCCATTAATTACATCGTCACCATGGCTACCAAAAATAGTATCTCGGCCTGAGCCACCATCAATAACGTCATTACCAGAGCCGCCATCAATAGTATCGCTACCTGAATTACCTTCAATAATGTCATTACCCGAATTACCCCAGATAGAATCTTGACCTGCCCCCCCATAGATAGTGTCTAAACCTGCACCGCCATACATTTGGTCATGACCGTATTCACCATACATCACGTCATTACCTGAATTACCTGCTAAGGTATCGGTATTACGGCCTCCATAAATAATATCGTCACCTGAGCCACCGAGAATATTATCGCTACCACTATCTCCATATAAAGTATCGTTACCTGAGTTGCCTTCAATATGGTCGTCACCAGTGCCGCCATAAGAGATATCTGCTCCTGAACCGCTATAAATGGTGTCGTTATCGGCATCACCATAGATTAGGTCATCGCCAGATTTTCCATGAATCTCATCATCACCATTGCCGCCATGCAATTCATCATTATCGCTAAAGTTTGCTGGAGGTCCTGCCGGAGCCGGTGCGGATGCAGTATTGGCTTCACCTAAGTACAAAGTTAGAACACAGTCATCAAAGTCCATATCGCCGCCATTGAATAAGTCTTCAAAGCCTATTCTTAAGGTGCCTTCACTTGGCGTTAATAAACCGATAATATGCTCTACACCGTCAGGGTTAAGGTTATAGTCACCCGATGGACCACTATTGGAGTGATAGTTATTATGTAAAATTTGTGTTTCTGTGCCAACAGCATCAATAAACCAAAGACTTGGGTTTATTGATGCTGTATTGGCAATATTACCTTCATTGTCGCGAAATTCTAAGGTACCGGTTGAGAAGTCCATGCCTTGATATTGATTATTAATTCCGTAACCGTCAGATACAATAAAAAAACCAAGCTGTTGTCCTGCTTCTAATGCAATGGGGCTACTACTTACGCCAGGAATTAGGTCGCCGCCAGAGCCTGAAGAGCTTGCATTAGGAAAATGAAAAGTAACGCCTGTGATATTGCCATTTTCGTCAATAACATAACTGCCGAGTGTATTTTGATAACCAGCTCCTTCTCCTTCAAAAACAATTTGCCCCGAATAAGACTCGGTAATGGTTAATTGATCTAAGCTCATATATCGTGAGCCGGCGCCACCATTTATTATATCGTCCCCGTCACCGCCAAATAATGTATCGTCACCAGAGCCGCCGATGATTTCATCTGCTCCGGCTCCGCCATTTACATTGTCATCACCACCAAGTGAAATGATGACCTGTCCGCCACCTTCTGCTGCTATAGTATCATCGGCACCGGTGCCGACGACTGGATCCATTGGAGTTGGCATAATAAAAACCCTCTGTAATTTAAAATCAGTTCTAACTCCTTTTAATAGAGCAAAATCCGAGCCTGTTTTTATTTTATTGTAATTCAGTGTGTTACAAGATTTGTTGTTAAAAAAAATCTTTTATTTTGCAATTTGCATTGCACAATGATTGAGTGATATTGACTAAGTTAAATGCGGTGATATAAATTGACTAGAGAATGTTAGTCTCAAGTAATACTTGAAAGGTTAAGTGATGAAGTGCTGAAAGTATAATATTGGTGCTATTGCATGTAGTTAATGATTAATAATGTTAACCAAGGTCAATATTTAGCTGATTTATATCTATATTAGTGGTATTAGCGAGGAAAATTGAGTTAGTAAAGTCATATTCATTACCTAACCCGTCCCGGTCTATTTGAATAAGGGTACTGCCATACATCTCGACTACATTAATCCATTCGCTGAGGTTATCTAAAGTTAAGTCATCTGATAAATTAAATTGTAAAATATCGAGTGTACTTTCAAAATCAGTAATAACATCGAGAAAATTCAATAAATCACTATCATTCCAAACAAAAATATCACTGCCTTCCCCTCCCGATAACGTATCATGCCCTCTAGAACCTCGAATAGTATCGTTACCCGCACCGCCTGCTAGAAAGTTATTACCAGTAGTGCCTTTTAATACATCATCAAAATCAGAGCCGATGGCATTTTCAATGGAAATTAGCAGATCAGTGTCACCGCCGGTACTTTGTTTACCGTGTAGGTCAATATTAACCCCATTACTTGCTTCAATATAAGAGATAGTATCTGATCCACTACCGCCATTAATGCTATCACTGCCTATGCCCGATTCGAAGGTATCGTTGCCAGAGCCGCCATTTAATATATCATCGCCTGCACCACCGTTGATGTAGTCGTTATCAGTTCCTCCGGAAATAATATCGCTCCCACTTCCTGCATAAATAGTATCGTTGCCTGAGCCTCCTTCGATGAGGTCGATGTCTGATCCACCATAAATAATGTCATTGTCACTACCGCCATCGATAATATTTTGACCGTCACCGCCATTTATTTGGTCGACACCATAGCCACCATAAATGGTATCGTTACCTAAGCCACCGTCGATAATATCGTCTCCTTTATCACCAAAAAGCAGATCATTGCCTAAGCCTCCCGAGATAGTATCATTACCGTAGCTGCCATAGATTATGTCGTCGCCAGAACCACCATCAATAGTATCGTCACCTGAACCACCATTAATATTGTCAATGCCATCATTGCCTTCAATCACATCACTGCCAGAATTACCTGAAAGGGTATCTTGCCCAGCTCCACCATATAAGTAGTCATTGCCTGAACCGCCATGAAGAATATCATCACCTAATTCGCCATAAATAGTGTCAGTACCTGAATGGCCTGCAAGGGTATCGTTATCATTGCCGCCCCAAATGTTATCGTGGCCTGCACCGCCATTAATGGTGTCGTCTCCGTTATCGCCATAAAGGAGGTCATGACCAGAATGCCCGCTTATTTGGTCGTTACCTTCGCCGCCATAGGAAATATCATCACCTGAGCCAGCATAAATAAAATCGTTACCTTCATCACCATAAATAAGATCATTACCACTATTGCCACTGAGTATATCTAAGTTACTACCACCCCGTAGGGTATCATTACCAGAGCCACCAATAATGTTATCTTGCCCATCGTCACCATGTAAAATATCATCGCCAGAATTACCTTCGATATTGTCATCACCATCCCCCCCATAGACAGTATCATGACCTAAACCACCAATAAGGGTATCTTGGCCATTGTCGCCATATAAGAAATCATCGCCGGAATTACCTTCGATATCATCATCACCTTCACCACCATAGACAGTATCGTCACCTAAACCACCAATAAGCTTATCTTGGCCATCATCACCATATAAAATATCATTATTAGAATTTCCTTCGATATGATCATCACCCTCACCACCATAAATATTGTCTGCTCCTAAACCGCCAATAATATTATCTTGGCCATTTTCACCATACAAAACATCATCACCTGAATTTCCTTCTATATGATCATCCCCTAGGCCTCCATTGGCTGTATCGTTGCCTAGGCCACCATAAATAAGATCATTATCATCCCCCCCTGATATATGGTCTTCCCCTGAATTTCCAGTGAGGGTATCAATGCCGCTACCGCCTAAAATTGTATCGCTGCCTGAGCCGCCAACAATAATATCTTGGCCTTGATTACCATATAATAAATCATTTCCTGAATGACCTTCGATGATATCATCGCCTTCACCACCTTCTGCTGTATCATCTCCAGCGCCACCAAGAATGGTATCTTGGCCAGCGTCACCGGTTAATAAATCATTGCCTGAATTACCTTCTAAATGATCATCCCCATCCCCACCTGAGGAAACATCATTACCTGAGCCACCAATAATAGTATCTTGACCTGCATCACCTGTTAATAAATCATTGCCTGAGTTTCCTTCTAAATGATCGTTACCAGAGCCACCAAAAGCAATATCATTGCCAGAACCACCAAGAATAATATCTTGACCCGCATCACCCATTAATAAGTCATTACCCGAATTGCCTTCTATATAGTCGTCACCGTCACCACCTGAAGAATTATCATCTCCTGAGCCACTAATAATTAGGTCATTACCATTTTCACCGAAAATAAGATCATTGCCTGCTTTACCATGTATTTGATCATTGCCATCACCTCCATGGAGTTCATCATCGTCTGTAAATGTTGTCGAAGAAGTTGATGATGGCGCCGATACAGTATTATTTTGACCTAAATATAAGGTTAATATGCAATCATCAAAATCATTGTCGCCACCACCTAATATATCTTCAAAGCCGATTCTTAAGGTGCCATCACTAGGGGTTAATAAACCAAGGACATGCCCGATACCGTCAGGATTTAAGTTATATTCGCCAGCCGCGCTACTATTTGAGTGGAAATTATTATTTAAAATTTGTATTTCTTCGCCGTCTGCGGCAATAAACCATAATATAGGATTAGTATCGTTGATATTAGCAATGTTGCCGTCTATATCTCTAAACTCAAGTGAGCCTGTTGAAAAATCCAGATCTTGATATTGGTTATTAATGCTGTAACCGTCAGCAACAATAAAGAAACCAAGTTGTTGGCCGGCCAAAAGTGAAACCTGGCTACTGCTGCTGCCTGGAGTTAATTCACCACCAGAACCTGTCGAGCTGGCGTTATTAAAGTGGAATATAACATTAGTAATATCGCCATTTTCGTCAATAACATAACTACCTAGGGTATTTTGTAACTCGGTAACTTCCCCTTCAAAGACTATTTGCCCGTTATAAGACTCACTAACTACTATTTGGTTTAAATTGATATAGCTGGTACCTGAACCGCCGTTGATAATATCATCACCGCCGCCGCCAAATAAAACATCGTTACCAGAGCCTCCTATAATTTGATCTGCGCCTGTTCCACCTACTACCAGATCATCTCCCCCAAGACTAATGATCACTTGCCCGCTATCCCCTATGGAGATGTTGTCATCAACATTAGTACCTATAACAGGGTTCATTGGTAGTGGCATTTGACGCCTTAGGTTAATAGAACATAAATAGTCGTATGGACAATTTGCAATATTTGAGCCAGTAAATATGGATAATATAATCAATGTGTTATGTTTTGTTGCCGATTTTAATAACTAGAGCCTTGCAAATTGCATTGCAATACAAAATATGAAGTAACTTGGGAAATAAATAGATAAAAGGTACTACAACAGTGACAGTAATTTTGTATTCAAAATAATGCCTTAATCATATAGTCATCAATTGCTATTTTCGTGCATAAACCATAAATTTTTATATGTAAGGAAAAAGAAGTACTGATTAACTATCTATTTGAAGTTATGTTTATAGCTCAAACAAAAAGTATGTCTTAGTTTGATAATATCACGCTGAGTTTTAGTGACAAAAAAAGCGACTACCCTCACATTGATAGCCGCTTTAAACTTGAAACATAAGTTAATTATCTATGACAAGGGATCGAATCAACAGTAAAGTGCTCTGTTCTTTGTCCATATGAATATGGACGAAACCTATCACATGTGAATATTAACGCACCAACCTCTTGTGTTTTTGCTGCATCTGAATAATATGTTGTTTCCATTTCATGACTACGAACTGAACCGCCAAAAGCGGTATAACCTGCAGCACTAAAAAGAGTAAGTAAAGAAGCTACAATTGTGATTTTTTTTATTTTATTCATCTTGTTTTCCTTTATTATTAATATTATTACGTTACTTAAGATACTCATTCTTTAAGTAAGAAAAATACTGCGTCTTCCATAACGTTTAATTAACATAATGAAATAATTTTAAAATGTAAACGAATATTTCGATAGCCTTTATTGAAAACTCTAGTGCTTCATTCTGTAAGTGGCTACAATAACGTCATTACGCTTATATAATAAAAAATTTAATGGAATAACTATGTCGCTATCAGTTGTCATTCTTGCTGCGGGTAAAGGTACTCGTATGCGTTCTTCTTTGCCTAAAGTACTTCACCCAATTGCTGATAAGGCCATGGTAGCGCATGTGATCGATGCGGCGAAGCAGCTTAACGCAGAAAATATCTATGTTGTTTATGGTTTTGGAGGCGATGTTTTAAAAGCTGAACTTACAAATAAAAATGGCGATGATGAGTTAATTTTTGTTGAGCAAAAAGAACAATTAGGTACAGGTCATGCAGTAGATATGGCTTCTCCTAACATTAAAGATAACGAAAATGTATTAGTTTTATATGGTGATGTACCTTTAACTAAAGTCTCAACTTTACAAAATTTGCTCGCTGTTAAGCCTGATAATGGCATGGGCTTGCTAACAGTGCATTTAGCGAACCCTACAGGTTATGGTCGAATAGTCCGTGAAGCAGGCACTGTTGTAGGCATTATTGAACAAAAAGACGCAACCCCAGAGCAATTAAAAATTAACGAAGCAAATACCGGTATATTGCTAGCAAATGGTGGCGATTTAAAACGTTGGCTTAGTAACCTTTCAAGTGATAACGCCCAAGGCGAGTATTATTTAACCGATATTATTGCGGCTTGTCATGCAGAAGGGAAAACTATA
>Ga0105356_10005883_pt1 | contig 11558 bp, 13 predicted proteins | sample GOMGulsemesocosm_3_FD_83502 | JGI IMG/M metagenome (GOLD analysis project Ga0105356, IMG submission 83502) | Methane-oxidizing microbial communities from mesocosms in the Gulf of Mexico - GOM9D Gulf of Mexico | ecosystem: Environmental > Aquatic > Marine > Cold seeps | place: Gulf of Mexico...
CTTCTATTAGCAGAAAGGGAGAAACGTTCAAGACCAAGGTTAGACGACAAAATACTTACCTCCTGGAATGCTTTAATGCTCAAAGGTTACACCGATGCCTATCGGGTATTTAATGATCCCGAATTTTTGAATACAGCAATTAAGAATGCAGATTTTATAATTACGAAACAGCTACAGGACAATGGTGCTTTAAATCATAGTTATAAAGATGGTAAAAGTACCATAAATGGATATCTTGAAGATTACGCTGCAACAATAGAAGCCTTTCTAGGGCTTTATGAAAATACTTTAGATGAGAAATGGCTACGAACGGCCAGAGATTTAACCAACTATAGTTTTGATCATTTCTTTAATGATGAGAGTAAAATGTTTTATTTCACCTCGGATGAAGATGCTTCTTTGGTTACTAGAAATATTGAATACAGAGACAATGTTATTCCTGCAAGCAACTCAATAATGGCAAAAAATTTATTTAAGTTATCACACTATTTCGATAACGAAGCCTATTATAATACAGCTACTGCTATGCTAAACAATATCAAACCAGAATTAACAACCTATCCTTCTGGGTTTTCTAACTGGCTTGATTTAATGTTAAACTATACCAATAAGTATTACGAAGTTGCCGTAGTTGGCGAACAGGTTTTTGAAAAAATTAAAGGTTTGAATGCAACTTACTTACCAAACAAACTCATTATTGGAAGTAAAACTGAAAATGACTTACCTTTACTTAAGAACAGGTACATGGAGGATGAAACGCTAATCTATGTGTGTGTAAATAAAGCCTGTAAATTACCTGTATCAGAGGTTGACCGAGCAATACAATTACTTCACGAATAATATAGTCATGAAAACAATTCAAATCCTATTAATAGTCTTTATTGCCCTAGAGCATTTTTACTTTTTGGTACTAGAAATGTTTTTATGGACCACTTCAAAAGGGATCAAGACCTTTGGATTAAAGTCTAAAGCTTTTGCCGAAGACACTAAAGTATTGGCTGCAAATCAAGGGTTGTATAATGGATTTATAGCAGCAGGATTAAGTTATGCTTTAATTCGTGAAAATATTAATTTCACTCTATTCTTTTTATGTTGTGTTTGTATTGCAGGAATATATGGTGCCTATTCTACAAAGAACATCAAGTTATTTTATGTCCAGGCAGTCCCCGCTATAATAACCCTAATTGTCATGCTTTTTTAAGTTATAGCCTTAAACTATGATTTAGCTTTAGGTTTTAAAGCAATAAAATCTTTTAAATAATAGGGTTCAAAATAAGCGACATCTTCAGTATCGTTTAGCTTGTATTTTTGAAACGCCATGCTACTCATTTCATTTGCCGATGGTAACTTGTCCTCAATAAAAACAGCATTAGGATGACTAATTAATTCTTTTGTTTTGGCAACGCCATTTCCTATGAAATAGACCTTGCCTTGCTCTAGATAAGATTTAAACGATTGAGCGTCTAAAACTTGTGCCTGAGTCTCTCGTACTTGATTATAATTAGAATTAAATATCGCTGAGTATACTTCCAAGCGTCGTGCATCAAGCATTGCGACAATAATTCCCTGATCAATATTAACCTGGTGTGCTAAAGATTCTAAAGTAGCAATTGAAATTAAGGGTTTGTTCAATGCAAAACACAGGCCTTTTGCAGCCGAAACGCCAATTCGAAGTCCTGTATAAGACCCAGGTCCTTTGCTAACTGAAATAGCTTCTAAATCCTTTAATTCAACTTTCGCTTCCTTTAAAACTTCGTCTATATATACGTGTAGGCGTTCTGCATGGGAGTAATTATTGTTATAATCCTCTTTTAAAACTAAAGTCCCTCCTTCGCTAGAAAGAGAGACTGAACAATTAGTTGTTGCGGTTTCTATATTAAGTATGTATGTCAATCTTAAAACGTTATTGTCTTTCCAGTGTAAAAGTCTAAAACTTTTGTCTTAAAAACAAAATCATACTTCGCATTTATTAAAGATGACTGTGCATTTATCAATCTAATTCTCGCTTGTTCCAAATCGAAAGAGTTCAAAGACCCTAAATTGTAGCGTTCTTGAGAATTACTAAATGCCAACTCTTGAGACGTCAAAGACTTCTGAGCAGCACTAAATGTTTTGAGTGCCGCCTGTGCATCAGTATATGCACGTTGAATATTAGATTCTAAATTTAACTTAGCTTGATCTAAATCTAATTTTGAATTTTCCTCTCTTATTTTTGACTTCGAAACGGCTGTTTTATTTTGAAATCTAGAAAATATTGGAATACTAACGTTTAAATTAAAGTTATGTCCTTTATTTAAATCTAGTTCTCTAAAGAATGACTGCTTAATAAAATCTGTTTTTGATTGACTCCATACAGATCCAAAACCATAGCCCAAACTTACACTAGGTAAAAATCCGCTTTTAGAAATCTCAGTACTTAACTCTGCATTTTCGATGTTTTTCTTAGCGACCTTAATTTCATTTCTATTTTCTAATGCATAATTTAATATTGGCTTAATATCATTGTACATGATTGATTCCGATGGTGTATCGACCTCAATAATCGCCACATTAAACCCTTCAAAAGGGACTTGAAGTAATTGTGATAATGATAATAAAGACAAGTTGTAATTGTTTGAAGCAACGGTTACGGCCTGTGCATCATTACTCAATGTTGCATCGGCATCATAAATATTGGCTCTAGGCTGTACTCCTGCATCTACTAACTCCTTTACTTGTTGTAACTGTTTATTAGAAAATTCATATTGTGCTTTGGCTGTTTCCAAGCGTTCTTTATTAAATAGAACATTTAAATACGAATTAGCGACATTTAAAGAGATATCGTCTCTAATTCTATTTAGTTCTAACTCGTTTGTTTCAAAATTTAACTGTGATTGTTTATATAGATTAAGAGTCCTAAATCCATTGAAAACATTTTGATTAACACTCAAGTTGTAATTAAAAGAATGTGTAGTTTGATTATTAATTCTCTGATTTGAAACCTGATCGAAACCTGATCCAATACTCATTCTTTCTCCTAGACTTCCGCTTACAGATGGTAAAAAATTACCTCTAGAAGCAATTATATCTTGTTCATTAATAAGCAAAGTATTCTCGCCCTTTTTTATGGTAATATTGTTTTCAAGCGCATGTGTAACACACTCTTGCAACGTCCATAATTTGTTTTGAGCCATAGACGAGAATCCTACTAAAAGTATTACCGTCAATAGTTTATATTTCAATGTTAGCATATTCGGTTTTTTAATTGTCATCATCGTTATTGTCTTCTTTGGCTTTGTTCCAAACTTTTATTTTATCGCCTTCGGTTACACCGTCTGTAATTTCAACATTAATGCCATCAGATAGTCCAAGTTCTACATTAACCTTCTCAAACTTACCATCTTCTTTTTGTACTTCTACAAATGGTTTTTCAGTAATTCTATTAAATTGTAATAAAGCTTCTTTAATACATAAAATACTGTCTTTACTTTCAATTTCAATCTCTGCATTGGCAGAATATCCTGCTCTAATTTGAGTTGATTCTTCAACTTCAACATCAGCTTTAATCGTAAATTGAACTGCGCCATTTTCTTCAATTCCTTTAGGAGCAACAAAAGTTAATTTAGCTGGAAATTCTTTTTCATTAATTGCACCAAGAATTACCTTAATATCTTTTCCTTCTTCTAATTTTCCAACCTCAGCTTCATCAACTTTTCCTTCAAAAATCATGATACTCATATCGGCAACTGTAGCTATAGTAGTTCCTGCATTAAAGTTATTACTTTGAATAACCTGATCACCTTCACGAACAGGAATCTCTAAAATAGTACCAGGAATTTGAGCTATAATATTTGTATTAGCAGAACTTCCACCAGATAATGATCCTTGCTTTATAATTTGAAAATCATTTTGTGCCTGGGTTAAATTCTCATCTGCTTGGTTTAAGGACAATTCACTATTCTCAAAATCTTGTTGTGAAATAACCCCTTTGTCAAATAGCGCTTTATTTCTGTTATATAATGTTTGTGCGTTGTCTTTAGATAATTTAGCAGATTTAATTCTACTGTTTGCACTAACTAAACTCTGTTCATTAGGAACAACTCTAATTCGAGCAATTAAATCACCTTTTTGAACAATATCTCCTTCTTCTACAAGAATTTTATCTACTATCCCTGAAACTTGTGGTTTAAGTTCAATCTCTTCTTCTGGATTTAACTTTCCTGTTGCTACAACATTATAGTCGATAGAAGTATAATACGGCTCATCAACTTTATAGTCGACAACCTCAGCTGAATTTGAATCCTTAAAATATTTTAATACAAATAGCAATCCGGCTACCAATACTATTCCAACTATAATTTTTACTGCTTTTTTCATTTGGTTATTCTTATTATTTTTATTTGGTCAAATAAAACATCTTTTCTCAAGCTTTACTGTCAATGATTTTAGAGATGGATGCTCATTTTTTAATTGGTTATTTTTATTCTTCTCTTAATGCTTCAATTGGTTTCACGCTTGTGGCTTTAAATGCTGGAATCAATCCTATTAGTGTTCCTAAGGTAACAAGAATCAATAAAGAAACAAATACGACTAAAATTGAGACTGAGGCGTTGACTAAGGTCGCTTCTGGCCCTTGCCCAAACAATGAGTCTAACAGAATTAGGATCCATCCTCCGGATAAAATCCCAAATAATCCAGCTATTAATGTTAAAAACACAGCCTCTACTACAATCTGTCTTTTAATTTCATAAGGCGTTGCTCCCAGTGCTCGTCGTACGCCAATTTCTTTGGTTCGTTCTTTCACTGTAATTAGTAATATATTACCAATTGCAAATACTCCTGCTATTAATGTGGCTATTCCAATAAACCAAGTTAAAAACTGCATACCCGTTAAAAAGCCTGTGATTTTTGCAAATTCTTTTCCCAAATTGAAGCTTCTAAATGCACGTTTATCTTCAGGATGTATTTTATGTACATTTTTAAGTAATAATTTAGCATCTTCTTCAATCTGCGAAATATCAAACTCTGGTTTCCCAGTTATCATCATCCAACCAATACGGTCGCCTTGATTGTAAATTTGTTGAAAGGTGGTAAATGGAATATGAATATCATCCGTAGGTCCAATATTAATGTTACCTAATTCAAAAACACCAACGACTGTAAAATTGATATCATTAATTTTGATTAATTCTCCGATCGCATTTTCATCTTTTTCAAATAATTGCTTATAAATATCTTCTGAAATAACCGCAATCTTTTTTCTATCCTCAATATCGCTCTGGTTGATAAAACGCCCATGAAGTAGTTTTTTCTTTTGTACTTTATCCAATAATGGATAATCTCCTGCAACACCAAAATTTCCAGAAAGAAAATTTCTAACCACTAAACTCTGATCAATGTTTCTAGGTACTACAAACTCAATTCCCTCTACATTCTCAGCAATTTTTTTAGTGTCTGTCAAGGTTAAACGCACTCGTTTTCCTTCCTGAAATCCTTTAAAAGGTTTACTCGTTGTTCCTCCAATAATAAAAACACTATTGGTTGCAAAGTTTCCAAAAATTCGGTTAAATGAATTTTCCATACCACGCGCAGATCCTAAAAGACCTATGAGTAGTAAAATACCCCACCATACTCCAATCATTGTAATAATAGTTCTGAGCTTGTTCTTGCTCATGCTATCATACACTTCTTGCCATGTATCTCTATCAAATAAAAATCCTACCATAATTAATCGTCTCTTAGTGCTACAATTGGTTTTATTCTTGATGCTTTTTTAGCTGGTAAATATCCTGCTAAGGCACCTGCTAAAACTAATGCAATAGTTGCTGATACTACCAATGATGTTTGAACACTTGGGTCCTTAATAAAAAAATCTTTTAGCATTGGTCCAGCAAGTTCTAAAACTCCTGTCCCTATAAGTAGTCCAATATACCCAGCAATTCCTGTAATAAGTATAGATTCTATCATAATAAGAGATACAATGGACTTAGGTTGCGCTCCAAGTGCTTTTCTAATCCCTAATTCTTTAGTACGCTCCTTAACTATAAAGATCATAATATTACTAATCCCAACAATCCCAGCGATAAGCGTTCCTATACCAATAACAAAGACCAGAATTCCTAAAACGGTCATCATTTGATTCACATTTTTAGAAGCTTCAGCCATGTTTCGTACTCTTAATGCACGTTGGTCTAATGGTGCTATAGAAAATCTATCTTTCAATTTTTTCTCTAGACTATTACTAAACCCAATGGCTTGATCAAAGTTCATCTCAGGATTGTAAGTCAAATTAATTTGATCTATATAGTCATTATTTCCATATACTTGTTGTGCTGTTGTTACTGGCATGTAAATCAATCGCTCTTCATTCTCATTACCTTCATCAGAGAAAGTCCCTACGATTTTGTACTGAATACCACTTAAGTTTATGTATTTACCAAGAGCTTTCGTTTTTAAGAATAAATCTTCTTCTACAAGTCTTCCTATAACCACAACTTTAGTTCTCTCATTCAGATCCCGCTGATTAATATAGCGACCTTCCTTAATTAAAGTACGTTCTAAATATTGGTGATCAGGATGTACAGCCCTTACTGAATAGTTGTTTTGTTCATTTCTAAACGATCCAACTACATTTTTATAGATTCGTGCGGTAATATATTCTACCTTATTCCCATTGTCATCTTTAATATAGTTGAAATCTTCATTATCAAACTGAATGCGTCGTCCTGCCTGTAAGCCCTTATATGCCCTTGTTGTTCGTCCTGATTGAACAAAAATTGCATTGTTAGCATCATCAGAAAAAGCTTCTTCAAAGGTGTTTTTAAAACCATTAATAATTCCGAAGAGAATTGTAAATAACATAATCGCAAACACAACTGTAAAACCAGACAATATAGTTCTGGTTCTATTTTTATTGATGCTCTGAAATATCTCGCGCCAAAGGTCTATATCAAACATATTGTGAGGCTCTTACTTGTTCAACAGGTTTATCTTCCATAATTATTCCATCTCTCAAACGTACAATACGCTTACACATCTCTGCGATGTCCTCCTCATGGGTAACAATCAATATGGTCTTGCCTTCATCGTTTAATTGTTGAAGAAATTCCATAATTTCATAAGACGTTGTAGTATCTAAAGCTCCAGTTGGCTCATCGGCCAATAGTAATTTAGGATTTGCAGCTAAAGCTCTTGCTATTGCCACACGTTGTTTTTGTCCTCCTGAAAGTTCACTAGGTAAATGATGCGCCCAATCTAATAGACCCACTTTCTCTAAATGAAATTTTCCTTTTTCCTGACGTTCTTTACGCTTTAAACCTTGATAATATAATGGCAATGCCACATTCTCTAAGGCATTTTTATAATTGATTAGGTTAAAGGATTGGAAAATAAATCCTAAGAACTTATTTCTATAAACCGCAGCTTTCTTTTCGGTAAGATCTTTAATTGGAACATTATCCAGAATATAATCTCCTGAATCTGCTTCATCCAACATCCCAATAATATTAAGCAATGTGGATTTTCCCGACCCTGAAGATCCCATAATAGCTACCATTTCTCCAGCATCAACTGAAAGGTCGATTCCTTTTAATACATGTAAGCTCGAATCTCCTATTGGATAGGATTTATGTAATTGACTGATTTTTAACATAGTTAGTGTTATGATTTTAAGCTATAAAAAGATATAACAACAATTAGACTGTAAAAGTCCAAAAATGTTACATCAATAGTTTAAATAAAATGTTAAAATCTAACTATTTGCTTTTAAGCTTTTTATAAATAAACAAGCCTAAGCCCCCAATAAGTACATAGGGGATTACCATTAAGTACACAATACCATTGTTAATACCTTTTGCTGTACCTTGTCCTTCTTCACTTTCTAGTACGGCTCGACACATAGCACATTGCGCCTCTGCAGGTATTGAGACTGCAACAATTAAGAGTATTACTATGACTATTCTTTTTTTCACGTTTCTAAATATAATAAGGTGAAATCATAAAATATACTACCACACCAGAGATCGCTACATATAACCACAATGGGAAAGTGATTCTTGCTATTTTCTTATGTTTCTCAAAATTAGCTGTTATTGCTCTAACATAAGTGATTAACACAAAAGGAATTACGGCAACAGACAAAACAATATGTGAGATCAAAATAATATAGTAGAGATATTTGACAGCGCCATCACCACCAAATTTAGTCGAATCACTAGTCATATGATATGCTATATACATTAGCAAAAACGCTACTGAAAACAAAATTGCAGTCTTCATTAAACGCTCATGTAAACGGCGTTTTTTATTTTTTATAGCCCATACTGCAATTAACAAAACTAAAGCTGTTAATCCATTAATAGAAGCGTAAATGGGAGGTAAAAAAGATAATGGTTCTACATTAGGAATTCGCACTCCAAACAATGCCGCCACAGCTAATGGTATAACAATAGACAATACCACTATCCATTTATTGTACTTTTTGTCATTTTGGTTTACATTGTTATTTCCCATACTACTCGTTTAATAATTTTGCAATGTCCTCTTTTAATAGACTTATTTCTTCTTGCGCACCGTCTTCATCATAACGCTCTTCCTCACTAATAGTTCCTCTATAATATATTTTTGGATTGCCAAAACCATCAACTCTAGAGCGAATAAATCCATTTTTATCTATTAAAGCAAAATTACCAGAGTGCTCAAAACCACCTTCTACATCAGCATCTTTTGCTGTATATAAATTAAAGCCTTGATTTGCCAATTCATAAATACTATCTAGGTCACCCGTCATAAGGTGCCAATTTGGATTTGTCATTCCATAGTGCTCTGCATACTCCTTTAATACTTCAGAGGTGTCATGCTTAGGATTGATAGTAAAAGAAGCGACTCCAAAGTCTTCAAAACTTTCAAAATTATTTTGAATCTGAACAAGGTTTTCGCTCATTCTTGGGCAAATAGTTGGGCAGGTTGTAAAAAAGAATTCTACCAAATATACTTTACCTTCATAATCCTTATTAGTAATTGTATTTCCATCTTGGTTTACAAAACTAAAGGCAGGTACTTTTTTTGGAGCACCATTAATTTCTAAAAAAACCAATGGAGCATCATCAACGACCCTAGTACTCGCTTTTCTACTCCTACTTTCATCCCTATTAATGTCGTTATTTGTTATGCGATCTACTATTCTAGGAATGAAAATAATCCCAAAAACCAAAATTATCAGGGCAATCCCTACGTATGAATAATTAGTTTTTTTCATTTGTATTTTCTTTTTTTAGTGTTCAATTGGATTATTTAAAAATGACAGATGATATTAACCTTTGGGTTTTTCATCAGTCTTTAAATCCTCGGCTCGTCTTGAAGAAGAGTTAAAATCACCTTTTCTTTTTTGTCTATACTCAGTAAACAAAATGCGCATATCTTCACTCATTTTGTTTTTAATTATGGCTACTTTAATACAGTTATATGAACTTAACTCATAAATTGCCTCTCCTTTTTCTACTTGTCTTTCAGTTCTATCGTCAAGTCGACCACGTTGTTTTAGATCTTTATCAATTATAAACACATGGTCTGCTGCAAGGTTTTTGTCCAAATTAGTGTTTGCTTTTAGACTTTCAAAAAGTTTTATAATATCTTGTTCATGCCCATAAGCAAACTTCCAATATTTAAGTTCATCATATTTGAGCAATTCTTTTTTTAGCAATTTAATCTGTGATTCTGATCCTTGAGGAACCACTATTAATATTTGAAAGCGTTTAAAGCCTTTAAATTTATCGTAAATGAGTTCTTTTAAGTTAGAAGCAACGGTAGATTTATCCATAGCTTGACTTCCAAAAAAACCAAGTACAGTCAAATTATTTTCCAAAAACACGGCTTCTCCATCCTCATCGGCAAAAGCAGAAACTTTTAATATATTTTCAGCGATAACTTCCAAGGTGTTATAATTATGTTTAGATGGATATAAAAACAATAAAAATAGAACTGGAAGAAAAAATAAAATAGCTAAGATCGATGTCTTTTTAATACTCTTTGTTGCCATATTGCAAAAATAAAAAAGACGGTTTAAAAACCGTCTTTATATCTATAATTTAACACTTAATACTCATGAGTATTGCGTTTTTAAAAGTCACTTTTTATAAACCCGTCTTTATACACATCAAAAACGTAACCGCCTTCTTGTAACAGGATAAATAATAAATAACATATTAAGAATACCGCTGTCCATACCACAACTCTACGAAGCGATTTCGTTTCGTCTCTCATGTGCATGAAATCCCAAGTAATATAATATGCTTTTACTAATGTTAAAATAATAAAGATCCAGTTTAGACCCTTCATTCCTAATACAGATACCAATAAAGATTCTGGCTTATAAATACCTAATACTACCTCAACAGCTGTAATAATAGACAATAGGACTAAAACTCCCCAAATTTTTTGGGTATTGGATTTAAACTTAATTAAACCTCTTAATATTTCTAATTTATGTGCGTGATCTGCCATTTTAAATTGAATTATCTATTATTAAACTAGGTAGAAGAATGTAAATACGAATACCCAAACTAAATCTACAAAGTGCCAGTAAAGTCCAACTTTCTCTACCATTTCGTAATTTTTCCTACGTTCGTAAGTTCCTAATATCACATTAAAGAAAATTATGATATTAATGATAACACCCGAAAATACGTGGAATCCGTGGAATCCTGTAATAAAAAAGAAAAAGTCAGCAAACAATGGTGAACCATATTCGTTTACCTGTAAGTTGGCGCCTTCGACAACCATTTTACCATTGTCCCTTATAAGCTTTAAAGACGCTCCTCTTGACAATACTGTTTTTTCACCTTCTTCATTTATTATCTGCGTACGAATAACCACATTATCATGAGTCTCCATACCTTTTATAATCTCTTCAACAGTATAGGTTGGTAAAGCTCCTTCACTTTGAAACCATAAACCTTTTTTAGATTCATGAACCACCCGTTCTGAATGTTCATCAACTACTGCAAAATCACGTAATGCAATTCTATGTCCGTCATCTGCATTTACAAACTGTAAAATATTACCGCCCGTAGTTTGAACAGCACCATAGTCACCTTTTATAAATGTTCCCCATTCCCAAGCTTGAGAACCAACAAAAATTACTCCTCCAATAATGGTTAGGAACATGTACCAAGTCACCTTAGCTTTCTTCAACTGATGTCCTGCATCAACGGCTAACACCATTGTTACTGATGACATAATCAGAATAAAGGTCATAAATGCTACATAAATCATTGGGTAATTCCCATGAACAAAAGGTATATGTGTAAATACCTCATCTGCAATTGGCCAAGAATCAATAAATTTGAATCTTGAAAAACCATAGGCTGCTAAAAACCCTGAAAATGTTAAAGCATCGGAAACGATGAAAAACCACATCATCATTTTACCATAACTTGATTTTAAAGGTTTATTACCACCTCCCCAAGTCTTTTCTTCTGATCCAGTACTTACAACTGTATTATCCATAAATGAATTTCGTTTTTAAAATTGCACAAAAATAATCATTTTATTTATCTAAAGAAGTATAAAAATAAAAACAA
>Ga0105356_10005884_pt1 | contig 11556 bp, 13 predicted proteins | sample GOMGulsemesocosm_3_FD_83502 | JGI IMG/M metagenome (GOLD analysis project Ga0105356, IMG submission 83502) | Methane-oxidizing microbial communities from mesocosms in the Gulf of Mexico - GOM9D Gulf of Mexico | ecosystem: Environmental > Aquatic > Marine > Cold seeps | place: Gulf of Mexico...
CGCGAAGTACAGGGTAAGCAAGTTATCAGTAGAGCACCGCAGGCGCTGGATTACCGTTTCAAATATCCCGATCTATTGGCTTGGCTATCTTCTTCTAACCATGACAATTGGCCGGTATAACCACCACAAAGCTCGAGCCCAGCTATAACGGTTCTCACTGTCCTTACCGCACCGGCCACCATCGTCTCAGTGAGCCCGCCCGGCTGCGCTGAAAGACCACCCATCATTGCCCGTAACCGCTACTGAGCATTGTGTAAGCTCTGCAAGTAGGGGAACTTTGTCAGTGTTGACCTATCAAAGTTACAGGTCTTATAGAGGCGCCGCCAGCTGTTGTGAAGTTAATGCAAAATCAATCGCTTACGGTGACTTGAAGTTCTTGATTTTGGCCCCTATATAGATATTATGTATGGTAACTAACCCAGTAGAACATCTACGGAGAAAGACAATGCAACAAAGTCCAATTTTTAATACTGCGAGCAGCGCACAAGAGTCTGTCTTGGCGACTAACAAAGTGCTGCGCAATACCTATATGCTGTTGTCGATAACACTGGTGTTCAGTGCTGTCTGCGCCGGTATATCCATGGCCATGGGCCTAGGCCAGGGTGCGGCTCTGGTACTAATGTTAGTCGGCTTTGCATTGCTATTTGTCGTTAACCGCACTGCTGACTCCAGTAAAGGTATCATCGCGATTTTTGCCTTCACCGGCGTATTGGGTGCTTCTCTGGGCCCCATGCTGACTTATTATTTATCCATGCCTAATGGTTCAGGCCTGGTCATGCAGGCACTGGGCGGTACCGCCTTAGTGTTTTTCACGCTGTCGGGTTATGTGCTAACCACCCGCAAAGACTTCTCTTTCATGGGGGGCTTTTTAATGGTTGGCCTACTCGTTGTTGTTGCAGCCAGTATTGCCAATATCTTCTTTTCGGTACCGGCTCTTTCTCTGGCTATCTCCGCGGCGGCAGTATTTATCATGTCTGGGCTGATTTTATTCGATACCAGCCGTATCATTCACGGCGGTGAGACCAACTACATCCGCGCCACAGTCTCTTTGTATTTGAATATTTACAACTTGTTTATCCATTTGCTAGCGCTGTTAGGCGTTATGGGTGGCGACGACTGAACAGAGGCCGCGCTCACTAAAACCCCGACTTGTTCGGGGTTTTTTGTTTCTGCCAGGCGCATTAGCTGTTTGCGCTGCAAGCGATTACACATGATCAATATCCCAAACACAGCCAGACGATCGATCCTATGAACTTTTCACTATTAGTACTCGGTGCCCCCTATTCGGATCAGTCGGTCAATACTGCCCTGCGCTTTGCCGAGGCAGTAACGGCCACCGGCAATAGTATTTATCGCATTTTTTTCTACCACGACGGTGTCAATAATGGCAACGCTCTGATAACACCACCCCAGGATGAAAACAATATACCGGCTCAGTGGCAGCAACTGGCACAGCACAACGGTATCGATCTTGTGGTCTGTATCGCCAGCGCCCTGAAACGCGGTGTATTGGACAGCATCGAGGCCGACCGCTACGAACGCTCGGCAGACAACCTCGCTGAGGGTTTCACGATCTCCGGTCTCGGCCAACTAATCGATGCCAGCGTACACTCTGACCGACTGGTGACCTTCGGCCCATGAGTAATACTAATAAACCTATATTAATTGTTTGCCGCAAGGCACCCTACGGGTCGTCGATGGCTAGAGAGGCGATTGATATCGCGCTGGCCGCTGCGGCCTTCGACCAAGCCCTGTCACTACTCTTTGCCGGCGATGGTGTCTACCAGCTGATGAAGGAGCAACACAGTGAATCGATTGCCAGTAAAAACCACGGCAAGGTACTGACTGCCCTGCCCCTTTACGGTATTGATACGCTCTATGTCGAAAGCAACGCACTGCGCCTGCGCGGGCTTGAAGCCACAGACCTACTGCTACCGGTTCAGTTACTCGATAGCGATAGCATCAAAAACCTGATGGCCAAACAACAGACCCTAATTAATATTTAAAATCGCTATACTGCCAGGAAGCTAGCGCTGATGATCTTACACACAGTCAACAAATCCTCTTTTAGCCACAGCACTCTTGCTGACTGTGTGGCGCTGTGCGGTGATGCCGATTCAGTGTTGTTGATAGAAGACGGGGTTTACGGCGCCCAACAGGCCAGTGACATTTTCAGCCAAATCCCCCCTGATCACGGCCTGCGCTTTTTTGCCCTAGCTGCTGACGTCGACGCCCGAGGTTTGCGTAGCAAATTACACGCTAGGGTTACCGTAATAGACGACAGAGAATTTGTCGCCCTCAGTATTTCACACAACAGTGTTCAGAGCTGGTTTTAATCATGGACAACAGCGACACGCCTGCCCTCGACAAAGAGGGCTTCCTACGTTGTCTTGAAGACTGGAACCGTGAGGTTGCGGAACTATTAGCCAGTCGGGAACATATTGTATTGACCGAGCAGCACTGGGAGATCATCGAGCTGTTGCGGCAGTTTTATCAAAAATTTGAACTATCACCGGCCATGCGCCCGCTGGTAAAATATATTCGTCAGCATCTCGGTGATGACAAGGCTAGCAGTCTCTATCTACTGCAGCTATTTCCCGGCAGCCCGGCCAAAATAGGCAGTAAAATTGCCGGCTTGCCCAAACCCGACAACTGTTTGTAAACCCTTATGGCTAAGCTATACAACAACAAACTTAGACAAACTAATCGCGCAGAACATCCCTTCGCGCACATCGTACGTATTTTAGGCAAAGGTAAAACGGGCTCCCGTTCGCTGGATCGGGAGGAGGCACGCCTGGCGATGGCGATGATTTTACGCGGTGAAACTACCGATATTCAGCTCGGCGCCTTCTTAATGCTACTGCGAGTTAAAGAAGAGAGTGAACAGGAGCTTGCGGGCTTCGTTGAAGCCACCCGAGAGTACATCGCGGCACCCGCTGATATAGCCGTCGATTTGGACTGGTCGAGCTACGCAGGCAAGAAACGTCAGCTGCCCTGGTTTCTGCTGAGCTGTTTTTTATTGGCCGATAACGGTGTTCGCATCTATATGCACGGTGCCAGTGGTCACACCCCGGGGCGACTCTATACCGAAACGGCACTAGATTTTTTCAATATACCCCTGGCCCAGGATTGGTCACAGGCACGGCAGCAGCTACAGCAACATCATTTTACCTTTATGACGCTGTCTGCACTATGTCCACCACTACAACACATTATCGAGCTGCGAGACCAAATGGGGCTTCGCTCTCCGGTGCACACCCTGTCGCGCTTAATCAACCCACTAGCCGCTGCGCATTCGATGCAGAGCGTATTCCACCCCTCCTATGCCAGTACCCACCAAGGTGCTGCACTGCTTTTGGGACAGGACAATGCGGTGGTGTTTAAGGGAGAAGGCGGAGAGATTGAGCGCAAGCCCGAGGCAACATGCCTAGTGAAAGGCATTGCCGATGGCGAGGCCACCGAGGAAAAATGGGAAAAACTACTGCCGGGCCGGCAACCGATTGCTCCCACCCTAGACCTGCAGGAAATGGCCGACCTATGGTGTGGTGTGTCCGACAATCCCTATGGCGAAATGGCGGTATTGGGCACTACTGCCATCACTTTAAAGCTTTTAGGCAAGGCTAACTCTCACGATAGCGCGATGGGTCTCGCTCGGCAGTTGTGGCAACAGCGCAATAAGAACCGCTTTGACTGAGTACAGTTACCAGATTGTAACTCGAGGTACTATCCAACGACCGACTGATACTAGAGCGGCCACAAAGTCTCATCGCGAGGGCTCGCTATAGCCCTGCGGGTTTTTCTCTTGCCAGCGCCAACTGTCTGCACACATCTCGGCGATGTCTCGACTCGCTGACCAGCCAAGTTGCTCCTGTGCCAATGCTACATCAGCATAACAACTGGCGATATCACCGGGCCGTCGCGCTACCAGCTGATAGGGAACACTTCGCCCTGAAGCGCGCTCAAACGCCGCAATCATCTCCAATACCGAATAACCTCTGCCGGTTCCCAAATTATAAGCTACTGCCCCGGGCTGTTCGCTCAACTTTTCCAGCGCTTTAACATGGCCCTGAGCGAGATCAACCACGTGGATATAGTCCCGCACACCGGTACCGTCGGGCGTATTGTAGTCGCTGCCAAACACCGACAGCTCATTGAGCTTCCCCACTGCTACCTGACTAATATAAGGCATTAAGTTATTGGGTATACCATTGGGGTCTTCGCCTATAAGGCCAGTATGGTGGGCACCCGCGGGATTGAAATAACGCAGCAAAATCGTATTCCAGCGATCATCTGAACGATGGAAGTCTCGCAGAATTTCCTCGACCATTAACTTTGAGCGACCGTAGGGATTAGTGGCCGACAGGGGAAAAGACTCGGTAATAGGTACGGTGGCAGGATCGCCATACACGGTGGCAGAGGAGCTAAAAACAATATTAAAAACCTGTGCTTTGGCCATCTGCTCGCACAATACAAGCGTGCCCTGTACATTGTTGTAATAATAACGCCCTGGCTGGGACACCGACTCACCTACCGATTTTAACCCCGCAAAATGGATGACCGCATCAATGGCGTGATCTTCGAATATTTTTTCTAGTGCCGGCCCGTCGCAGATATCCTGCTGACAAAAGGTCAGGGTCTTATTCGCCAGCAACTGTACCCGACGAATCGACTCGAGATAACTGTTACTCAAGTTATCTACCACTACCACCTCGTGGTCGGCATTCAATAACTCGATACAGGTGTGGCTGCCAATATAACCGGCACCACCGGTTACCAATACTTTCATATACTGTCCCCTAACAGTTAATCAATAGGCTCGATTGAGCGAGCGTTATAATACCGTCGAACAACGAGCCATGACAATGTCATGGCCAATAATATCAAGCCTAAGGACGACAATTAAGCTATCATTGCGCTTTTAATCCCACCGCAGTGATCGCTATTGACGCGTATTGCCAAGGTCTTTCCCCCAGTGAATAGTAAACAATGCCTTTAAGTAACGTGCGCCCGCAACAGTATCAGCATCTGCTGGAAAAAAAAGTCGCTAAAATTAGCGATCAGTTTGCACAGTTTAACATTCCCCCGCTAGCAGTCTTTGCCTCTAAAGAAAGCCATTTTCGCATGCGTGCAGAATTTCGGGTTTGGCATGAGGGCGAGCACTGCTTTTACGCTATGTTTAAGAAAGACGATCCTAAAACACCGTGCAAAATAGACGACTTCCCTATTGGCAGTCAGTATATTAATACCTTGATGCGGGAATTATTAGCAGGGATTAATGCCAGTGATGTGTTGAAGAAACGGTTGTTCCAAATCGAGTTTTTAACAAGTTTGTCAGGCGAAGCACTGGTAACGATGATTTACCACCGCCCCCTTGATGAGATCTGGCAAAATGCCGGGCTCACGCTGCAGGAAAAATACGGTATCGATATTATTGGCCGCAGTAAAAAGCAGCGCCTAGTATTGGGTCGCGATCATATTATAGAAACGTTACAGGTCAATGAAAAAACCTACTTGTTTCAGCAGATAGAAAACAGCTTTACGCAACCCAATGCCGGTGTCAATCAACATATGCTGAGCTGGGCGCTGCAACACTGTGCAGACAACGCCGGCGATTTACTCGAGCTGTATTGTGGCAATGGCAACTTTACCTCTGTATTGGCACAAAATTTCGACAAAGTACTATGCACTGAAATATCCAAGACTTCAGTGAGGTCTGCGCAATACAATTTTGCGCTGAATGCGGTGGATAATGTCAATGTAGTACGCATGTCCAGCGAGGAGTTCACCAGCGCACTCAATGGTGAGCGCGAATACAGACGACTGCGTGACATAGACCTATCAAGCTACAATTTCAGTACCATTTTCGTTGATCCACCGCGGGCGGGACTGGATCCGGAAACTGAAAAACTGATTAGCCGCTTTGACAATATTATTTATATTTCCTGCAATCCGGATACTCTGCAACACAACCTCAGTAGTATTTTTAACAGCCATAAAATAGACAAAATGGCCTTGTTCGACCAGTTTCCCTATACCGACCATATAGAGTGTGGCGCGGTATTGTCACGCCGTTAGTGTCGTAAACTAAAACTATTGCAGCAGGGGTAACAACCATGACTCGGGCGCCGAAATTAACAGAACAGGTAGTCGCCCAGTGGTGCCAGCACAACAGCCACTGGCTCTACCGCGAACAGAAACTGTACCAAAAACTACAATTCAATGATTTTAACGAGGCCTTTTCGTTTATGGTCCGAGTCGCTATGGTGGCGGAAAAAATGAATCACCACCCCGACTGGTATAACAGTTATCGCACAGTCGAAGTAACTTTGTGTAGCCACGATATCGGTGGCCTGAGCGAGCGAGATCTCAGCATGGCCGCTTTTATCGATAGCATAGCGCCGCCGGTCCGTTAGTCCTTGAGGTTGTTAGTGGCTAATTTGAGCCTAACTTTCTAAAGCAATGACGACCTGCGTTTATTGGCTTTTATCACCATTGACTGCTTAACTGCCTCCTCCTGCAAAACAATGGTAGACCTTTAGTCTGCAGGCTATTTTTAGGCCAATTTCTGTTCGTTAATAGTTACTACTAGACGCCACCCGAGCTGCTAGCGTATTTACCTTTTGTAGCTGTCTTGTTGCTAATAGCTGGGGTAAACTGCCTGCGATAAATAGACAGCCAAGCCACTGTAGGTGTTGGTATTTTTGTCTGCTCATTATTTGAGCAGCAGTATTTCCCGTTATAACTTTACTAGATAGGAGTTGTTCATGAAATCGCAGCAAATGGTTGCCCACGGTGCGCCACTACAAGAGATTGACGCCGCAACCCCCACAGCCGGTGCCGGCCAGGTCATCGTCAAAATCTCCCACTGTGGTGTTTGCCACAGTGACCTACACCTGTTTGATGGCCATTTCGAATTAGGTAATGGCAAACAACTCAGTGTGGCAAAATCAGACGAAAAGCTGCCGTTTACCCTGGGTCACGAAATTGTCGGCGAAGTTGCCGCGATTGGCGCCGGCGTCAGCACGGCGAGCGTAGGCGACAAGCGAGTCATCTATCCCTGGATTGGCTGTAACAACTGTCCTACCTGCGAACGCGGTGACGAACACCTGTGCGGACGCCCCGCTGCACTGGGTGTATCTGTCGACGGTGGCTACAGTGACTACGTTATTGTTCCCGATGAGAAGTATCTCATTGATTTCGAGGGCATCGATGAAGCGCTAGCGTGTACCTACGCCTGCTCGGGTCTTACCGCCTATTCGGCACTACAGCGGGTGTTACCGATCGTCGATGGCGACGATATTCTTGTTGTCGGTGCCGGTGGTCTCGGTATGATGGCGATACAGATGATCAAGGCGATTACCGGCCTATCGCCACTGGTCGCTGATATCGACGACGCTAAACTGGCAGCGGCGATGGCTGCAGGAGCCAAGAAAACGTATAACAGCAGTAACCCGGCTGCTTTAAAAGAGCTAAAGACTGATACTAATGGCGGCGCCTATGCCGCACTGGATTTTGTCGGCGCCGATAGTTCCTTCAGTTTTGGCAACGGCGCGCTGCGAAAAGGTGGCAAGCAGATTATGGTCGGTATGATAGGTGGCGCCATGTCTATGCCTCTACCGCTGATACCAATGCGCGCCATCACCATCGCCGGGGGCTATGTGGGTTCTCTTCAGGAGATGAAAGATATGATGGTGCTGGTAAGAGCCGGTAAAATAGCGCCTATACCCATCGATGTGAGGCCGATGAATCAGGCTTATCAGAGCCTACAGGATTTACGCCAAGGTAAGGTGACTGGGCGAGTAGTACTGGAAAACTAGGGTGCAGTAAACAAGCGCTAAAAGGCCTCTAACGAGGCCTTTTTTTTAATCAATAATTGACTGATAGACCGCCGTGCGCAGTTCCCGCCTGATCGGATACGTGGAGGAAGGGATCAATTGGGTTAAAAACACCACAAACAGATCTTGCTCTGGGTCCAACCAAAAGAACGTACTCGCCGCCCCGCCCCAGTGATGTTCGCCGACCGAGGTAATGGTATGGGCCTTAACCGGGTCCAGTACCACCGCAAAGCCCAATCCAAAGCCGATGCCGTCGTAGTTCGTCTCACTCCATACCGGCTGTCCCATCGCCGCCATATCTTTGTTGTCAGGCAGTTGATTTTTACGCATGAACGCCACCGTGGTTGGCGACAGTAACTGCTGTCCTCCCCATTGGCCGTCGTTCAGTAACATCTGACAAAACCGTGCGTAATCTAACATCGAAGAGGTGAGTCCGCCGCCACCGGAAAACAACATTTGCTTGCTAAAGTAGCTACTGGCAGTAGAGGACTCCTGTAGTTTAAGTCCGCCTTGGCGACCGCTGGTACCGCTGCTCTGTCCGTTGGCCACACCGCGCATAGAAGCCCCGGAGGGTGGTGAATAGAGCGCAGCAAATCGGGGTTGGTTGGCTTCGCTCAGCTGAAAGCCAGTATCGGCCATCTGTAGAGGGTCGAAGATGTTAATTTGCAAAAACTCTTCAAGATTGAGACCAGACCACACCTCTACTAGACGGCCTAAAACATCGGTGGCGACACTGTAATTCCACTCGCTGCCCGGTTGATACATCAGCGGGATCGTCGCCAGGCGTTCAACCCACTCTTTGAGTGACGTTGCCGACGAGGGAAACTCAATATCCTGGTTGCGGTACTGCGCATCGACCACATTCGAATGCATAAAGCCGTAGGTCAGTCCCGAGGTGTGGGACATCAACTGGCGAATAGTCATAGGGTTCTTTTGCGGCTCAGTCTCATCTAGAGCGGCGTCGCCGCCCAACCACACCGGCGTGTCCCTAAACTCTGGCAGATGCACAGCGACCGGGTCATCTAACTGAAAAGCACCGTGCTCATACAACATCATCGCCGCGACCGTGGTAACCGGCTTGGACATCGAATATATACGCACGATGCTGTCTTTCTCAAAACTCTTGCCCGCGGCTATGTCGGCCTGGCCGGCGGCTTCAAAAAACGCCACCTTGCCCCTTCTCGAAATAAGGACACTGGCGCCAGCCAATCTCTCGCTGGAAATCTGTGTGTCCAGCCACTGACGTACTCGCCGTAAACGCGGCGTCGATAGTCCTACTGATTCCGGTGTAGCCCGCTCCATAGATCAACTCCTAGACAAAAACTAAAACACTAGCACAATCCCTTACATCAGCAAAACGCCGGTGCCCTTTGACAACAGCCACCACTCGCTAATGAGCTCTAAGATTGAATACAGTGGCACAGAGAATAGCCGAAGACATTGGCAGCGATTGTAAGCTCCGTCCGAATTGTCGTACACTGCGCTATTACTGTGAAGCAAGAATAATGACTGCCTGTTTTGCGCGTAGTCTACAAATCAATAGCGCACTGTTAGCCAGCGACATTGTTAGGTATCAACAAATCAACAAATCAACAAATCAATAAATCAATAAATCAATAAATCAATAAATCAATAAATCAATAAATCAATAAACTTATAAACCCAAATGGAGCACCTATGAGAAAAGTACTGTTATTACTGTCACTTTGCAGCGCCAGTGTTTTTGCCGCCGAGCAAACCTTTGATACTACCGCGGCCAAAATAAAAGCCGCGCAGCAATCATCACTGCGCTCAGAGGCCGAAATACTGCGAGATAAAAACCGCAAGCCAGTTAAGACCTTGAAATTTTTGGGCCTGCACGAGTCGATGACAGTGGTTGAATTACTGCCTGGCGGCGGTTGGTATTCAAAGCTGTTAGCGCCAACGCTGGCTGAAAATGGCTCCTTTATCGTTGCCATGGGTGCAGGCCGCATGGTCAAAGGTATGGCAGGCAAAGCCGGCTTAACCAAGATGGCCCACGACGGCACCGACTTTAGCCCCCATAAACCCACGGGCGCACGCTTTTACACTATGAAAAGCGCGACTTTAAAGGTAGACGATGCCGATATGGTATTAACTTTTCGCAACTACCACAATTTTGACGCCGAGGGGCGTATGGCGATGAATAAAGCCGCCTTTGCCGCACTGAAACGCGGTGGCATCTATGGCGTGGTCGATCACACTCGTCGCCATATGGAATCAGACTCCCCAGAAAATGGCCGTCGTGTTGATCCAACCCTAGCGATCAAAGAAATACAGGCAGCTGGTTTCGAATTTGTCGACTATAGTGATCTGCACTATCGAGCCGACGATGAACTGCGTTACGAAGTGGGCAGAAAAACAGTGACCGGTAATACCGACCGTTTTACTTTCAAGTTCAAAAAGCCTGAGTAACGAGCCCTGCGCCGGTATCAAATTTTTGCTCCGGCGCTCAATTTTCCCTCCGTTAACCTTTTCCAATCATATCTTGGAGCACGAGATGACGACTATCGATACCGGTACCGAGCAGCTATTGTGTGAAATACGCGATCGCGTTGCACTGGTAACGCTCAACAAGCCGCATAAAAAGAACGCCCTCGGAGACATACTAACCCCGGCTCTAAGAGCGATCTTTTTGCAGCTGGAGCGTGACTCCCGAGTTGGCTGCCTACTGCTAACCGGGGCCGGCAATGCCTTTTGTTCCGGTGGCGATGTCAGCGGTATGAGCGCATCAACATCAGTGCCTAAATCTGAAAGCGAGCGAGTACAGGAGCTCACTTATAAACAGCAAACACTAACCCAGCGCTTGTTTGAATTAACCAAGCCCACGGTCGCGGCACTACCCGGTGCCGCCGCCGGTGCCGGCTTGTCGCTGGCCTTGGCCTGCGATTTGCGAGTGGCCAGCGACAAGGCCTTTGTCACTACCGCTTTTGCCAATATTGGGCTGTCAGGGGACTACGGTGCTAGCTGGTTTTTACCTCGTTTGGTAGGGCTGGGCAGAGCCAAGGAAATGTTTTTTCGCAGTGAGCGAATCAGCGCCCAACAGGGGCTTGAAATGGGTTTAATCAATCGTGTATTTAGTAATGACAGCTTTCGCCAACAGGCCTTCGACTACGCCCGTAATATAGCCAATGGTCCAGCCTTGGCACTAGGATTAATGAAGAAAAATCTAAACGCAGGCACCGATCAAAGCCTGTCGGCGTCACTGGCTTTAGAGGCCCAGCACATGATAGATTGCGCCGGCGGCGGCGAATCGAAGGAGGCGATTCGTGCCTTTATGGAAAAACGCTCGCCACAATTCCACCCACAACCGAAGTGAGTGCCGCTGCACTAGTAGCACTGCCTATTTTTGCTCGTCCATCAGTATGAATTTGAAAAATTATCGAGCGGACGCCGACAGATGTTAGGGCCGCAATCCCAAGGCATCGATACGAGCAATTAGTTCCGGATCCAGCGGGCCGAGATTGTGCCCGTCTACTATCTGCGCCTGTTCCCGCCTATTTTTCACCCCGAGTACCACGGTGTCGACTCCTGCTATTGCCAGCGCATAGCGATGCGCTAGCACTGCAGGATTTTCATTTAACTCCACACACAGGTCACGCCAGGGCTGCGCCCTGACGAAGTCCAACTGTTCGGCATCATCGGCAGCTAAGCTGCGGTCCATCGCATCGGTCAAGGCCCCGGCCTGGACCGCGCGAATACC
>Ga0105356_10005885_pt1 | contig 11556 bp, 5 predicted proteins | sample GOMGulsemesocosm_3_FD_83502 | JGI IMG/M metagenome (GOLD analysis project Ga0105356, IMG submission 83502) | Methane-oxidizing microbial communities from mesocosms in the Gulf of Mexico - GOM9D Gulf of Mexico | ecosystem: Environmental > Aquatic > Marine > Cold seeps | place: Gulf of Mexico...
ACTACGAGCCTTGAACTGGAACGGAAGAATGGTTACCAAAGACGGACGTTCTTTATCTATCCCACTAACACCTAAGCGATATGCATTAGAAACCAACTCTATTTCTGTTAGTTTCAATGAGAATTTTGACGCTCAAGGCATGTGTAAAACATCTTTTACAGGTTTAAATGCCCTTAATTATCGCAACAAATACAATCATTTAAAAGAAGAAGATCATATTATCAAACTGGAAGAAAAATACAAAATTGAAATAGATAGATTCAGAGTAGCCAATAAAGATAAAACTGAAAAACCGATATCACAAACGATTATGTTCAAAAGCGAAAACTTTGTAGAACAGATCAACGGAAAAATATATATAAGTCCATTAGGATTTCTAAAAACGGCTAGCAATCCATTTAAATTAAAAGAACGCAAATTCCCTATCGACTTTGCTAGCCCATGGAAAGATGTTAATAAAATAAGCATTAAAATCCCTGAAGGTTATACCGTCGAATCTCTTCCTAAGTCTATTGGAATTGGTGTCTCAGAGAACATCGGTTCTTTCAAATATTCTATTTCCCAAAAAGGAAACACCGTAAATATTACAACTGCTCAACAATTTAATATGAGCATTATTGTTCCTACTTATTATGATGAATTGAAGGAATTGTACAAACAAATGACTGCTAAACAAGCTGAAAAAATTGTCTTAGTTAAAAGCTAGGTTCTCTTTAACTTAAACAAGATAAAACCTTTTCTCTTTAAACAAACTCGTCTATTGAGAAAAGGCTTTATTAATTCTAATTATTTCTTTTCTTTTGACAAACTATATCCTATTGCTTGTATTGCATTATTATTATTAGCAACCAAAATCACTTCTTTAGATCCAATTTTTATTACTTTCATATCCTTAACGTCATTCGGAGCATAAAAACCACTTTCTTCAATTGACGAGGGCAGGAAATCTCCTTTACCATTGCCTTTTAAAAAGAGACCTGTACTAGCATCATTCCTTGGTGTTTCGATTTCAGCTGGATACAAATTACCTGCTATTAATAAATCTTTGTTTCCATCTAAATCGTAGTCTTTTATTAAAATACTATTTACAGAAGACACTTGCGCTAAAGAAGGAAGTGGCTTTATATCAAAATTACCATCTCCCTTATTTTCTATATAAGCTGAAGCAAACGTTTTTGCCTTCAAGTTCAAGGCAGTACCTAAAGACGTTCCGTAAATGCTCTCTAAATCTGATCCTCCAAATTCTTCATAGGTTTTAAATTTAGTACTCAAAGAAGGAATTTGCTCTGTTGAACAACTCTTTCCTCTAACTGGAAAAGAAACCCCATGATCATAATAACTCAACACAATGTCCAAGCTTCCATTTTTATCAAAATCATAGCTATAAACTTCAAAAGGTTCTTTCACAGATGCTTTGTATTTGTAATTCAGTCCTAAATTACCAACTACAATATCTTCATCTCCATCATTGTCCAAATCATCCGTTTGCACTTCATAATACCAACCTTCACTATTTTCTATTATCTGTTTTTGAAACCCTCCCTCTTTATTCTGAATAAATAAAGTTACGGGCATCCATTCGCCAACAACTACCAAATCTTGTAAACCATCTCCATTATTATCAGTCCAGCTAGCAGCTGTCACCAAGCCCAAATCAAACAGTTCTGGTGCTTTTTCTTTAGAAACATCAAAAAATTGACCACCTCTATTTTCTAACAAATGACTATTTGCTGCATGTGGATACTTGCGAGGAGTCAATCGACCACCCACAAACAAATCTACATCTCCATCATTATCAAAGTCCATTGGCACAACACAGTTTCCACTTGTAAAGTCCTTTGGAAGACCATTTGAATTCTTTACAAAATTGCCTTTTCCATCATTGATATACAAACGATCTTGAAGCTCAGGATTCCCTATATCAAATTCATTTCCTCCGCTAACAACAAATAAGTCCAAATCTTTATCGCCATCGACATCTATCAATGTCATTCCCATGTCTTCAGAAAACCGATCTTGAGTCCAAGCTCCATTTTTAACCTCTTTAAAACTTCCCTTTTTATTCTGAATATAGAGTGTTCCTGAAAACCCAGCTGAACCTCCTAAAAAGAAATCCTCAAGCTTGTCTCCATTCACATCACCAACTGCTATTGAAGGGCCAAATTGAGACATTTTATGAGGTAAAAGTATTTCCCAAGCATAGTCGTCATTTTCATTTTCTGTATGAACTACATCTCCAAGTTTAAAGAAAGCTGTTTTTTCTTCAAACAAAACTGGATTTACTGGTTTCTGAGACAGTGCAATTTCTTCCGTATTTAATTTAGTGATTGTATGCAACTGATTTACCTCTATATTTTCAAGACTTGTTTTACTTCCATCTTGCCATTCTATTACAACCTTTTCTACTTTAGCAATATCTCCAACACCAAAATGTATGATATCTTCACTTTTTGACATATAGCCTCTTGTATTTGTCAAAACAGCCATTTGCCACAAAGTATCGTTTTTAAATAAAGTAATTTTTGTTCCATAATGGCTTATCCCATTCCCAGAACCAACTTGAAATCGCAAATAATTACCCAAATCTCTCTCAACGGTATTGTTTCTATACAGCAAGGCATTGTCATCTATATTATTAATTATCAGATCCAAATCTCCATCCAAATCAAAATCGGCATATGCTGCTCCGTTAGACAAAGTAGGGGTTTCCATTCCCCACTCTTTTACTTTATTACTAAAAGTAAGATCTCCATTGTTCTTATAAATATAATTGGACAATTTATCTGTAGGAGCCAAGTCTACAAAATCCATTACATCAATCATTTTATTTGGATTCAACCCTTTTTGTTGCGCTATCCGTTTTATACTATCTATTTTTTTCTCATAAACAGCTACCAAATCACTATTTCTATTGTTACTTTTTACTCCATTTGTTACAAAAATATCTTTGTTCCCATCATTGTCAAAATCGGCAAACAGAGGGGCCCAACTCCAATCTGTACTCGTCACTCCAGCAAGTTGACCAAGTTCACTAAAAGTTCCATTCCCATTGTTTCTTTGTAAAGTATTAAACATATATTGGTAGTGTTTTCCTGAATTTACGGTTTCCCAAAACACTTCGGGCTTCATACTCCCCATATTTGTTTTGATACGCTTATGATCTTCCGCCATCATATCTACAACCATTATATCTAAATTCCCATCATTATCATAATCTGCGACATCACTACCCATACTAAAATTAGAAATATGTTTTACAACTTGTTGCACCTCATCTTTAAAGGTCCCGTTTTTTTGATTTATATAAATATGATCTGCCACATCAAAATCATTGGTCACATACATATCTTGCCAACCATCATTATTAAAGTCACCAATAGAGGCTGACAATCCAAACCCAAAATTTCGAATATTTCCAGAAATAGTATGATCAACAAATTTTCCATTTCCAAGATTCCTATACAACCTATCAGAAAATTTAATATCAGAAAACTGAGTATAATTAAGCTTTGAGCCAATACCTGGAATGCTTGGTGGCTGATTTACCACATACAAATCCAAAAAACCATCCTTGTCAAAATCGAAAAATGTAGCTTGAATAGAAAAACCATTATCTGCGACTCCAAAAAACGCTGCTTTTTCGGTAAATGTAAGATCACCATTGTTTAAATAAAGTTGATTCGCACTATTTTCATTTTCTAAATATACATTTCTACACACATATATATCTTGATCTCCATCATTGTCTATATCTACAAAAGTAACTCCAGAAGACCATTTTGAATCCATTGTTATTCCAGCTTTTTTAGAAATATCTTCAAATTTCAGATTGCCTTTATTCAAATAAAGTCGGTCTCTGACTTGATTTCCTGTAAAAAAAACGTCTTGTAAACCGTCATTGTTTATATCTCCAATCGCGACACCTCCTCCTGAAATAAATGCAGAATTGATCATATGATTGTTTTTCTTTCTCTGCATTACCTTATTTTCAAAAAATAAATTTGATTCACTTTTTGGAACAATTGTAAACAGCGTGTCCTTATTTTTTTCTTTAATAGAGTCTTGTTTACAACTAGTAAGTACAAGTACTAAAACCAAACCTTTTATTAAAACCCTAACTATTTTGATCATATTTTCAACTATTACAAATTCATTTACCTTAAGGAATACAACCTCTTTTATTAACCTAAATACAATAATCTACACTCACAATTTAATGAATAAAAAAGTAAATTATTTATATTCCAACACTATTTTAAAAAATTGTTTCTACCCAAAAAAAAGATTGCTCGAAATTTAACTTTCGAGCAACCCTAATTAATTCTAATTTATTAAATTTTAAAAATTAGCAGCTCCAGTATCCCACCAAAGTCTAGTACTAATCTCATCTGGTCCTCCTAAGAATCCAGTAGCTTCAGATACAGAAGTAGCATTATTTTCTCTTTGGCTAGTTAAGAAAACTTGTCTTTTTAAGAATTCATCTGCTGGTATAACTCCCCAATCTGCACTACTATCATTTTTATAGTTAAATGGTAATTTTGGATACCCTGTTCTTCTATGATCAACCCATGGCTCTATGGAGTTTGTATACCCATTAATCCATTTTTGAGTCATAATTTTCTCCAATTTAATTTCATTATCTGCAGCATCATCCCACTTAACCGTGTTTGTAATTCTGGTAACGAAATCATTGACTAAACCTGTAGCTTTTGGATCGTTATAGTTAATTGGTAAACTGGTATCATCGGCAAGGTATACAGCTGCACTTCCTGCTCCCCAATCCTCAAATGAAGCATTTACTCCTGCTTCATAATTTTCTTGAGCCGTACCTGCATTCGCCCAACCTCTTAGTGCCGCTTCTGCTTTTAAAAATTTAACCTCAGCTGCCGTAAAGAAGCGTCTACTATCTACTTTCTTAAAATCAGTACTTATGTTAGAATAAGACAACCTGTCTCCTTTTGCAACCAATTCCGCTCCATTTCTAATCCCCTTATAAAGATAGCTAGGGTGATCAGAAACATCTGGAATTTGCTCAGGAGTATCTGGATTACCATCATGATCATGTTTAGTTACTGGATCAAAAAATTTCGAAATTCTAGCATCATCATACCCTATCAATATAGACTCCATAGAAGCACTCATTCTTGTATCTCCCCATCCAAAACTAATTGTTACCGGAGGAAAAACAGCTCCATATAAAGAAACCATAAAATTATCCCCATTCGTTTCTATAAGTCCTCCAACTTCGCTTAATGCTTTCTCTCCTTGAGTTTTAGCCAATGTAGGGTTTACTTTAGAAATACGTATTGCCAATCTTAAACGCATACTATTGACTAACTTATTCCATTGTACAATATTCCCACCATAACTAGCATCAAATTTACCTAGACCAGTATAACCCAAATTAGCATTAAAAACCGCTTGTATTTCATCTAACTGAGTAAAAAAGGCATTGTAAAGATCTGGCTCAGAATCGTACCTAGCAGGTTCTTCTCCAAATTTTGTAAATATTACTGGTCCATGATATGCTGTTAATCTTGACATCCCCAAAATCCTAATCAATTTTGCCCATTCTACAAATACAGGATAGCCTTCTGCTTCAGCAATCTTCATTACTTGACTTGAAGGAGACATGATTTTCCCATAAACTCTATTCCAATAAGTATTCCACCTTATAAAATAAGTAGTATTATTAATCCCTCCAACAAATGGTGTGGGAGTAGCTAAGTGCCGTACCCATGAATCATGAGATAAATTATGTTCTATCTGATGGCCAAAAAGGTTTTGTAACATCGGTGCATAAAATGCTCCCACATTATTAAAATCTTGTTTCAAAGATTCATCCGTAATTTGAAAAGGGTTTTCATTTAAGCCCTCAAAACTATCTGTACAGGCACTTATGTTAAATAAAAGTGCAGCTAAAAATATATATGTTATTTTTTTCATGTCTTACTTATTAAAATGTTAAACTTAAGTTTAGACCATACGTCCTTGTTGATGGTAAATTAAAATTATCAATACCTGGATCGTTTCTACCCGTACTTTGAGATAATTCTGGATCGTAAGGTGCATCTTTATAAATATAGAAAAGGTTGTTTCCTACAAAAGAAATAGACGCTTTTTTAAGCCAATCCAATTTTTTAACATCAATATTATAGGAAAGTGCTAATTGTGCTAACCTTATACTTGTTCTATCATAAATATGAGCTTCGTCTATACCATTTCTACCACCAATGGCATCATAATAATCTCTCGGGTCTATTTGTGTAACTGCCGTTCCATTTTGTACTGCGTTGATATTTTCATACCCTCTATCTCTAGCAACAGCAGATCTTTCCGACACACCATAACCATCTAACAAAGCCTCTGTTTGACTTACTGTGTAACCTCCAAATTTACCATTAATCTGCATATTCAACGATAAATCCTTATAATTAAAGGTATTGCTCCATCCTAAAATAAAATCTGATTCTGCATTACCTATTAACTCTCTTTCAGAAGTTCTTCTCGGTCTTCCACTTGTATCATCTAGCATAATTCTACCTGAATCATCTCTTAAGAATTTAAAAGCGTAAATATCACTAATAGAACCACCTTCAACTAATTTAACTGTGATACCTTCAGCTCCTCCTTGACCTATAGACTGTGTATCTGGGTGTAGTTCAACTATTTCATTCTTATTTCTAGAATAATTAATTGCTGTAGACCAAGTAAAATCTTCAGATACGATAGGTTTTCCAGAAAGTGTTAGCTCTATTCCTTTATTGGTAATTTCACCAGCATTTACAAAAAATGAGGTATAGTCTTCGAAAGGTTGCTTAACTTCAATAAATTGATCTTGACTGTTTATGTTATAATATGTAAAATCAATACCTAATCTATTATTGAAAAATCTTAAATCGAAACCAATTTCAGACGTTTTAATAATTTCTGGCTTAGCATCAGTAAATGGTTTAACTGTATTAAAGTTTACAGAACCATTTTCATTAATACTATGCCTTGGAAAGATTCTGTTGTAAGGAACTTCGTTACCAACTTTTGCAAACGAGCCTCTAACCTTAGCAAAACTAATATAATCAGGCATTTCGAACATTTCAGTTAAAATAACTGTAAGACCTGTAGAAGAATAAAAATATGAATCATTTCCTGTGAGCGCTAGTGTAGATGCCCAGTCATTTCTTCCTGCTAGATCTAAAAACAGCATCTCTTTATAACCAATAGTTGTATTAGCAAATAAGGACTGTTTTTCTATTCTACTAGAAATCTTAGATTTAACTTGAATTGTTGACTGTAAATTATTAAAATTAAATTCATTTGCATATATCAATTGGTCTTGTGCAGCACCAGGTTTTACTTCAACACCATTACCAAATACAGTTCTTTGATTCGTTCCACCAGCTAAAGCAGTTATAGTAAAATCTCCAAACGTAGTATTATACGATAAAATAGCATCAAAATAGCTGCTAGTATCATCATATTTTTCATATATCCAGTTTCCATTCGCAGCAACAGTAGTTGAATTCCCACCTGCATTACGTTTCGTTTCAAACTCTTTTACAGTAAAATCATAATTACCTCTAACTTGCAATTTAAATTGCTCATTTATATCATATACTACATTTAAACTTGTAATCACTCTACTAGTATTATCTACTTGAGATTCTTCATTTAACAACCAATATGGATTTGATTGCAAATGGTCTGGTCCACCAATTAAATCATCCCAATTCTGTTTATAAGTGTTTCGAGTTGCATCAAACAGTTTGTAGTTAGTTTTATAGTCATTAAAATTCTTGTCTCTAGGAAACCAATACAATCCTGTCAATGGGTTGTTATAATACCCTGTTCTAGTACGTCCATTAGTTTTTTCCTTTGCCAAAACAATATTAGACGTCACTTTAACCTTATCATTAAAAAACTTTGTTGATTGCTTAAAAGACAAATTATGTTTTCCATAAGTATTTAACGGAGCAACACCCGTAGAAGAGGTATTCGCATAAGAAAAATACGCTTGCGTTTTATCATTCCCACCACTTACCGAAATAGAGTTAAAATAGTTTGCTCCAGTTTCAAAATAATCATTTACATAATTGCTATCGTAATTACCTTTAGTAGTAGACCAGCTTTCTTTTGTTCCGTTTTCACTACCATACCTGTACTGTAGTTCTGGCGTTTCAATAACACTTTCGAAAGTAATACCTGAGTTTACTCTAACAACTGCAACCCCTGATTTACCACTTTTGGTAGTAATTACAACAACACCATTTGCACCTTGACTACCATACAAAATCGCAGCATTAGCACCTTTTAAGATACTCATGCTTTCAATATCATCTGGATTTAATTGAGACAAACCATCACCTTGGTCAACACCATCCCACAAACCTGGTTGATTTCCTTTGTTATTTACCATTGGGATACCATCAATTACAAATAAAGGAGAACTATCTCCATTTAAAGATTTACTCCCTCTAATTTGTATTTTAGTCGATCCTCCAGGCCCTGAACTACTTTTTCTAATTTCTACACCAGCAGCTTTCCCTGATAAACTACTCACAAAGTTTACATCTCTAGACCCTGTTAGCTCGTCTCCTTTTACAGTTTGTTGTGCATATGTCAAAGTTTTCTCTTTACGCTTAATACCCAAAGCAGTAACAACAACTTCATCCAATTGACTAGCATCTTCTTCCATTGATACATTGATTGTATTTGAATCACCAACAGTAACAGTAACCGTTTTCATTCCTTGGTAAGAGAACTCTAATACATCACCTTTATTTACTTCAATACTGTAATGACCATCAAAGTCTGTTTGTGTTCCTTTTATGGTTCCTTTAACAGAAATTCCTGTACCCGGCAAAGGAAGTTGATCTAATTTTGAGGTTACAGTTCCAGTAATTGTTCTTTTTTGTTCTTCAACTAGTATATTTTTAATAGTTGGAACGATTATATCAAGACCTCCTTTAATAATAATTTGCTTATTAAAAACCTCAATATTTGCTGGTGTATCTTTAAACAAAGATTCTAGAATACTTCCTATCTTCTCGTTTATTTTATGAATACTTACAATTTTATTCACATCCACTTCTTTAGTGGCTACAAGAAATTTGAATTCGGTTTTCAATTCAATTTCATTAAGAACGTTTTCAATACTTACATTTTGTAAGTTCAACGTAATTTTAGTGTTCTGAGAATAGGTATTAGCTTGAACTTGAAGTAAGCTAATCAAAAACAAATAAATAGCTAATTTCATTTTTAAACTAAACTTTAACGGATAAACAGATTTATCCCTTGTTTTAATAAGTTTTTTCATACTTTTGTTGTGTTAAATAGTTGTGGATTAGTTTTTAAGCACTACTATGTTAAATCGGGAAATGTTCGAGCATTTTCCGGTTTTTTTTATAGAGTAACTTTTTAAATATTAAAATAGTTTTACTTCATATAATTTGGTTTTTAGTTTGGTTTTAGTTAATAATTATTTGATTGTCTTCAATTGAGTATTCCATATTGTATGCTTTACTAAAAGTTTCAATCACTTCAGTTATGTCTTCGATATCAAAATTTATATTGTAAAAATTATCATCAAACTTCTTATTCTTATTAATTATAGTTACGTTATACCGTCTTTCTAATTTCTTTCGAATTACCTTAAATGGTAAATTTTTGAAAGTAAGTTTTCCATGAATCCACCCTGTATAAATGCTTGGGTCTGTCTTCTCAATAGCAATATTTTTCTCAACTTTACTCCACTCAGCTTTGTATCCCGGAGTTAAAAGGTAAGCATTTTCCTTTTCATACACCTTACCTTTTTCATAAATACTTACTGCACCTTCTACCAATACGGTATTTATATTATCGTCCTCAGGGTAGGTAGACACATTGAATTCGGTACCTAAAACACGCACATTAACTTCATTTGTATGTACAGTAAAAGGAGCTGCTAAATTTTCAGCAACATCAAAATATGCTTCTCCTTTTAAAAACACTTCTCTCTCCAATCCTTTGATAAATTTAATTGGATATTTTATTGATGTTCCTGCATTCAAATAAATATTTGTTCCATCAGACAACACCAACTCAAATGTTTTCCCATAAGGAACTGTCAATTCATTATAAACCAATTCATCAATTTCACTGGCATCACTATATTCTAATTTATTTCCTTTTTGTTTTCCTAGAACCACACCATCTTTATTGACTATATTTTCTTCAACAGTGCTTAAAATTGTTTTCAACTCACCATTTTCCATTTGAAGGGTAATAACTTCTTCTTCAATTATCAACTTACTATAACCGTCATTTGACTTATCATTTTGTAAATAATACCCTAAACTTATGATACCTAAAAACACAGCTGCATATTTTAATACATTTCTAATGTTTCTTCCAAATATTGACTTTCTTTCTACCTTCTTAAAGAAAACTCCTAATGCTTTATCTGATTCAAATGATTGAAACTCTTTATCTACAAAATGGTCTGCTTGTATATAAGAAATAAAATACGCTCTATTTTCTTCCTTTTTTAAAAATTTTTTTAGAGTCGACAAATCTTTCTCCGACGCTTCATTTTGAATCGCTTTTGTTAAGATTTTATTGAGTTTTGAGTTCTTCAAATCGTGTCTTTTAAATATAACTTTGTACTACTAATACGAGATCTTTAAAAAAAACCCCTACTTAAAATAATAAAATATCAATTCTTTTTATAAATTTACGGTCTATGGCCCTCATTTTTAAAAATGAAAAAATCTTAATTCAAGAAATAAACAAAGGAAATAAAAAAGCCTTTACCTTTATTTACCACAAATATTATGGAGACCTCTGTAAATATATTTATGGCTATACTAAAAACAGACACAAAGCTGAAGATGTTGTGCAATCAACAATGCTTTACATCTGGGATAAAAAAGAACATCTTAATGCCGAAAAGTCATTTAAAAGTTACATATATCAAATTGCATATCACCAATTTATCAATTCTTACAGACAAGAAAAAGATAAAAACAATTTTATAATCGAATACAAACACACTGCACTATCTTACTTTATAGAGGAAAAAGAAGAACTCATTTCGGAAAAATCTATTCTCGTAAAAAAAGTCATTGAAGACCTACCTCCAAAATGCAAAGAAGCTTTTTTATTGAATAAAAAACACGGTTTAAAATACAAAGAAGTAGCAACAGAATTGAATATATCTGTTAAAACAGTTGAAATACATATTAGTAAAGCTATAAAAAGGTTGAAAGAAAAAATAGCTAAAGAAAAATTTAAAAAAATATTTTTTCTATTATTCAAACAAATCTAAATCGTATTCAAAACACATTTTTGAGTATGCTTCTAGGGGTTTTTTATATTATTTTAAGTACTAAATATTACAATTATGGCGAAAAGAATTGAATCTGTTGATTTATTAAGGGGTATTACCATAGCAGCAATGATTCTAGTAAACACCCCTGGTGACTGGAACAATGTATACGGACCTTTGCTGCATGCGAATTGGCATGGATTGACACCGACAGACTTAATTTTCCCTATCTTTTTATTTATTGTAGGGATCTC
>Ga0105356_10005887_pt1 | contig 11555 bp, 3 predicted proteins | sample GOMGulsemesocosm_3_FD_83502 | JGI IMG/M metagenome (GOLD analysis project Ga0105356, IMG submission 83502) | Methane-oxidizing microbial communities from mesocosms in the Gulf of Mexico - GOM9D Gulf of Mexico | ecosystem: Environmental > Aquatic > Marine > Cold seeps | place: Gulf of Mexico...
AAATGATGGTTCTCCTAATGGAACTATGAAAGATAGTGGTATTTTAAAAACAGCTGGATTCAGTTCTAGCGAATTAGATGAAGCGCTCGTTATTGCCAATATTGGCTCCTTCAGAACTTGGGCAATGCCTATTTCAAGCAGCATCCCTTCAATTGGTGAATTCAATTATCCGCCTGTAAATACATCTGCTTATAGAACTACACATCAAGATTATTTCTTAGAAGGTAGTTTGGCGTTTCTAGACACCGAAAATGAATGGTATTTTAACAAAAACACTAAAAAACTTTATGTTTATGGAAACCCTACTGGAAAAACTATTTTAGGAAAAACACAAAGTTATTTCATTACAATGACTGGTTCATCTAATATAACTATAGAAGACATTAAATTCTTTGCTACTACGATTTATGCAAGTACATCTTCCAAGATAACCGTAAACAATTCTATATTCTCTTTTCCTAGTTGCTCTAAAAGAATGCTAGGAAACACCTCTTACCCTTTGACCACCGAGCTAAAAAATGGAATTGGAAATAGTTCAAATTTCACATTCAAACAATGTTTATTTGAACATACGGATGGAGAAGCGATTCTTTTAGAAGGAAAAAACAATACAATTGAAGATTGTTATTTTCACCATATCGATTACTCATGTGCTTCTGTCAGATACCTACAAAGTACCATTGTGAATAGAGGTACAAATTGTACTTTTAAAAACAATACAATATTCACTGCAGGAGCATCGGAGACTTTGAGCATCGGAGACGGGCCACAAATATCTTATAATAATATCTCTAACACGGGTCTTTTACAAAATGATGGTTCCTTGATTCAGTTTACAAGAAATGCTCCACCAAATTCTGAAGTACACCACAACTGGCTACACGATTCTTCGAAATCAGGAATGAGATACGATGCTCCTGGTGATGCTCCTGAACTTGCAGGTAAAAAAGGAAAAGTACATCACAATGTAATATGGAATACAGGAAAAGCTTTGATGATCAAAGGTAACGAACATCAAATTTACAACAATACATGCTTCAACAACAGTAGTGTCAGTATCACAATTCTTGACGAAGCCAGTTCAAACTCACTGACAGTAAGTCGCAACAATGCTGCTGGACAAATTTCTGGGCACCGTTCCAATCCTACAATAATTCCAGGGACACAAGACCATAATTACTATTCTACAACGACGACTCCTCACAATATAAGAGCCCTATTAACGGATCCTGATAATTTTGACTTTACGCCAAAATCAACCGCTACACAGTTGATTGATCAAGGGGAGGCTATAACAGGAATTACAGATGTTTCTATACCTGGATCTCCTTCTACAACGAGCCCAGATATTGGTGCTTACAATGTTGGTGATAACTGGACAGCTGGAGCTACCTGGGATCCAGATTTTTATCCTTGGGGAGTCATTGACAAACCAAATGTTTTCATAGAAAAAAATGCGAGTGCTGATGAAGGTCAAAATATAACTTTCAAATTAAAACTGAGTTACACCAACACGACTGCTACAACAGTTACAATTGACCTTAGTGATATTACAGCTGAAAATGATGACTATACAAATACGAATTTTCAAGTTACCATCCCTGCGAATAAACTAAGTACCACATTTACGGTCTCTACGACTGACGACGTCATCAACGAGTCAAATGAAACATTTTCTGTTGGTGTCCATTCTGTTGATACTTCTAATGCAAACAATATCTCTGGTAACGTTATAGGAACTATTAAAAACGACGATATCCCATCTCCAACAGATAGAAATGGATTTGTCTTAAATCCATCTTTTGAGTTGTCTCCAAGTTTTGATACATGGACCTATTCTGGTAGCAACGGAAATATTTCAATTTCTAATGACCTTGCTGTTTTTAACTCTGGAACAAATTCAGCGATTGTTCAAGTAAACACTCCTGGCGGTCAGGGATCAATTAAACTAGTAGGAACACCCTATTCCTTTGCAGGAAATAATATAGATAACATTTTTGTAACCGTTAGTTTAAGAATGAAAGTTGAAACTGTAACAGCTGAGAAAAGAATAAAAATGTTGATTCGAAACTCTGAACCAGGAGCAGGTACAAGTACCAGATCTGCACAATTTTCGAATTTAACTACAACCTGGAAGAAGTTTACCCACACTACTAACTTTCTAGCAGACGACAACTATAAACTATACTTAGATTTACAGTTCGGGGACTATCCTGGAATGATATATATAGACCATATTACATCAACAGTTACTGGTGGGGCTACTGTAAGTAATCCAGCTCCACTTAGTATCTCTGATTTTTCTCAGGTATCCATAGATATTTACCCAAACCCAACAAGTAATCAAGTAACAATTAAGACAAACGGTCCTAGGCTGAAAGCTATAGAATTGTACAACAGTTTGGGTTCAAAAATATTTTTAAATAATAAAATCGTAATTGGAAAACCGGAAACATCTTTACAATTAGAACACTTACCAAACGGTATCTATTTTGCTAAAATAGTACTTCAAAATAATACTATAAAAACTTTGAGTATTGTAAAAAGGTAGCAGAAAATTGTATCGATATAAAAAATAATTTTATATAAAGGTAGTAATCTAAGATTACTACCTTTATTTTTTTGTCCTTTTTTGTTTTTTAGTTTCTTTTGTTTAAAGCAATAAAATTCATTCCTGAAATTATTAAAAACTTCTCTAAAAGCAGCTTTTCCTAAAGCTCAATTCGACTATTTAAACACATTACTACTAGGGTTTTATCAAAAGTATTCAGAAATAAAGGTAATTAAAACCTCTATAGGCCTTCTTGAAATTTAATTGATTTTTTTTAGAATTCATCTAATGAAAATTTTAAACCGGTAGCCACTTGGAATCTTACTCAAATAACACTCCTTTTTAAAATAGGGCTAAAATACTTGTAATGTGATATTTGTTGCATTTTTTGATAGAAATAAACACTGTACAGTACAATCTAAGTTTTAACATTGCAACCTAAACAATCTATATAAGAAGCTATAATAGAGACAAATGGCTCTATTTATTCCTTCTTTTTTTAATTAAAAAAAAATGACAATGAAAAAAAACAAAATTATTCTTTTCGTTACAGCCTTATATGCTTCTTTAGCATATTCTCAGTCTAATTATTATGTATCTCCATCTGGCCACAATACAAATTTAGGAACAGAATCTGCGCCTTTTAAAACAATAGAAAAAGCATTAAACTCTTTTGATGGAACAGGAGGTACATGTTATATTTCTGAAGGCACCTATCATGAAGAAATTAGTTTAGATGGCAAAACCAATATTACCATGAGGCCTTACAATAATGACACTGTTATTATTGATGGAACTGAATCTATACCTTCATCAGGTTGGACTACAACAGACGGTACTATTTATGAAACGACAATAACCTCAGGAAATAACATTTGGCAATTATTTATTGACGATAAACAACAGGTTATGGCACGTTGGCCCAATGCACAATTTTCTGACAAAACTATATATGATCATAAAAAATGGGCTAAAGGAACAGACAGCGGCACAACCAATACTCATATAGAAGTGGACACTAGTAATGGCAAACCTAACCTCGCTAATTTGGGCGTAAGTGTACAAGGAGCCATGGTTATTGCCAATGTTGGAAACTGGAAAACATGGGCCAGAACTGTTACCAGCCATCTAGCAGGACAAAATGAATTTGATTATACAACAGCGGGTAGTTTTACCGATGTACATAATTATTTTTATTTAGAATGTAAAAAAGAATTGATAGATACCAATAACGAATGGTTCTACGATAAAATCACTAAAAAATTATATGTTTATGGCAATCCTGCAGGAAAAACCATAAAAGGAAAAACACAAAGCTATGCTTTCTCTTTTCTTAACGCTTCTAATATTACCATAAAAGGATTGCTTTTTTTTGGAACAACTGTTCAATTCAATCGTTCCAATAATGTTAGCCTCCAAGACTGCAACTTTGCTTATGCCAGTTGTTCCAAACGAATGCTTCAAAATGAAGGCACTCCGAACACTACTGAATTAATGGCAACCAACCTTGATGCAATTGGGAACCATAGCGTTGTTCGCTGTTTGTTTGAATATATAGATGGAGAAGCTATCTATTTGCAAGGGAAAGACAATACTGTAGAAAATTGCTATTTTCAATATATAGACTATTCTTGTGCCTCTATTCGATTCAACCAAAATACGATCGTTTGCAATGGTGCTAACTTTAAGGTTACGCAAAGCACAATGCATACTGTTGGTGCTTCAGAAACTATACGTGGCAGAAAAAAAGGTCTTGAAATGTCTTATAACAATGTCTACAACACCGGACTGGTTCAAAGTGATGGAGCTGTCTTTGGAGCTGGTCAAGGAAACGGAGTAGGATCAAGAATCCATCACAATTGGGTTCACGATAGTAGAAAAGGAGGTATTCGTTTTGATGCGCCGGTAGGAAGTTCTGCTTTAGGAGGGAAACACGGCGTGGTTGACCACAATGTGGTTTGGAACTGTGGATCAGGTATTAAAATGAAAGGAGACATCAATCAAATTTATAACAATACTGCTTTTAATAATAACAGTATTGATATTAGTGTACTTAATGAACAAATGCCTAGTCCTAGTACTATTTATTCTAATGTTACCACAGTAACCAAGAATAATTTAGCTAGACAAATCTCAGGTAATAGAAACAATCCTGAGAATTTAGGAGGTGATAATGTCATTCCAGGAATTCATAGCAATAATGTACACTCACAAACAGCTACTCCGTATGATGTAATTGCACAATTGGAAGATGCTTATAATTATAATTTCATGCCAAAGTCATCAGCCGTTGCCCTTATAAACCAAGGTGTAACTGATATTACTTCTTCGACAGATCCTTTAACAGGAATTACAAGCCCCTTAACCGATGGTAGTATTGGACTTCCGGATGTAGGTGCTTATGAACTAGGAGGTGAAAATTGGACAGCTGGAATAAAAGGTTGGATTCCTAAATTTTATCCATGGAATGTAGCAGACAATATTACCGCTACTATTAGTGATGCTCAGGTAACAGAAGGAAGTGAATTGGCTTTTAATCTCTCTCTTAACAAAATAAGTGGAACGGAAACAACAGTAACCTTAGGGTTTCAAAATATTACAGCTGCTACATCTGATTACGAAAGCACTAATTTTCAATTAACCATACCTGCAAATATCACCCATAGGAATTTCACAATTGCTACTACCGATGACTTAGATACTGAAAGTAATGAAACCTTTATTGTTAAAATTTTAAGCATCGATAGCGGTACACTCCATAATTTTACTGATACAGGTATTGGAACGATTGTAGACAACGACATACAATCTCCTAGTGATAGAAACGGGTTTGTTTTAAATCCTTCTTTTGAATTGACTCCTAATTTTGATAAATGGACATATACAGGAAACAATGGAGCCATTTCGATTTCCAATGATGTTGCAGTTACTAATTCTGGAACAAACTCCGCTATCGTTCAGGTAAACACTCCTGGAAGTCAAGGCTCAGTAAAACTAGTTGGAACTCCTTATTCCTTTGCTGGAAATAATATCGATAACATTAATGTTACCGTAACTTTAAGAATGAAAGTAGAAACAGTCACAAGCGGTAAAAGAGTAAAAATGTTGCTACGTAATGCTGCATCAGGATCTCAAAGTTCCAGATCAAAACAGTTCTCTGGACTCACCACTGAATGGCAAGAATTTACTTATACAACTAACTTCTCACCCGCTTCTAATTATCAATTATATCTAGATTTGAATTTTGGAGAATACCCTGGGAAAATCTATATAGATCATATTACTTCTACTGTTGGTGGTGCAACTAATTTGAGTGGAAGCACCTCTTCCTTGAGTGTTACTGAACATAAATTAAATACCATTGCAGTAAATGCATACCCTAACCCAACGAACTCTGCTGTGACTTTCATTAGTACTGGCGCTGTTATCAAAAACATTGACCTTTATAATAGCTTAGGGTCTAAAATAATGTCACATAAAAAGATCGATAATTCAGAAGTATCTTTGCAGTTAGAACACCTAGCAAATGGCATATATTTTGCAAGAATATTGTTTCAGGACAATAGCATAAATACTTTACGTATTTTAAAGAATTAAAATTGTAACCTCAAAATTATCTTCACAAAAAATAGTTTTAATTATAAGGTAGTAATGTTAAATTACTACCTTTATTTTTTTACTTTTTATTCCAACCCTCAAAAAGGTTCAATTCATTTTGACTTACCTTTCAATGCTCTTCTAATTTGTATCGAAACAGAATTATTGGAAACACATATAACTAATAATAGATAGCAACCTTTTTTCAATTAGAAAAAAGGTTTTGAATTTTAATTTTTTTCTAAAAAAAATGTTTTCTAAATCAAAAACATGAAGATTTAAGTATTTACACTATAAATAACTCACTTTAAATCTAAATAATCCCAACAACAGCTATTAATACCAACTAAACTTCAAAAAAACGTGTATAATTTGCTCCTTTTTCATTTATATTTCTTCATAAAGTTAAACCGTAGCTATACTTCGGCAAGCTCAGTACGGACAACTATAATTGAATTTCATTCATTATCTAAATAAAGAATAATTCAAATTATTTACCCATCGTTTTGAAATTTATTTGGTATAATTCAAATTATTTGACAAACAATTTCGTCTATATTATTGGTTTTCACCCATAAAATCATTAAAATAGAGCAAATGTTACATTAGTGTTATTTATTGTGAAAATTAAACTCTTACAAAAAGAGGTGTCTAGATAATTTTACACTGTGAATTATTTGATCGGTTTTGACTTAACATCAAACCTATTACACAATTTATAACAACTATAACTAAACATTTCAAAACAAATGAAACAAAGAAAAACATTAAAAAAACCATCAATTAAGTTTGGATTGTCATTCTTATTGATGTTTTGTTGTATGGCTATTACACATGCACAAAACAAGACGATTACTGGAACTGTTAAAGATGAAACCGGATTACCATTACCTGGTGTTACGATAGCACTTGTCAGTAAAAAAGCTCCAGGAAAAATGTTAAAAGGTACTGCTACAGATTTTGATGGAAACTATTCCATCAATACCAAGAGCAAAAATAGAAGTTTGACATTCTCCTATATTGGGTACATAAATCAGACCGTTTCAATTGGCGAAAATAATGTAATCAATGTTACATTAAAGGCAAACGTAAGTCAATTAGAAGAAGTTATGATTGAAGTAGGTTACGGCACACAAAGAAAATCAGATGTAACTGGTGCAATACAACGTATCGGTGCAGAAGAAATAGCAAGAACTCAAAATTTAGATTTAGGGGATGCGCTGGCTGGTAAAGTTGCTGGTGTACAATTAATAGATGAAGATGGTACTCCTGGTGGAGGATTTAAAATAAACATTAGAGGTGCAGCCTCAATAACAGGATCAACAGAACCTCTTTACATAGTGGATGGCTTCCCTATAGAAGTATTTGGAGACTCTGACGATACCTCAGAATTTTCAGGAGGTAGTTCTTCAAATCCATTAGACTTTCTAGACATGGCTTCTATAGAAACCTTAGATATTCTTAAAGATGCGTCTGCGACTGCTATTTATGGTGCACGTGGAGCAAATGGAGTGGTTATCATTACAACTAAAAAAGGAAAACTTGGTAAAACACGTTTTACTTATTCATCATCTTACAGCATAGCTTCTGTTGATCAAAGCAGAATTGCTAGGGCAATGAATACTAGTGAATATTTTGATTACTTGACAAAAATCGACTATTATGCATTGGTAGATGGAGATTCAGGAAATAGACAATACAATGACACTACAAAAGCATGGGAATACTTAGCTCCTATAGACAGTTTTGGTCTTACATTTCAAGACAGAAATGATGAAGATGTTTTTGTCTCTAGAGATGTATTACGCAGCTTGCCTACTACCGACTGGCAAGATGAATTATTTGGTAGCGGTGAAGTAATGAATCATAGTGTCAATGCTTCTGGAGGAAAAGAAGGTGTTCTTTATAGTTTTACTGGTTCCTATTTAGATCAAAAAGGAATTGTGATTAATACTGGATATAAAAGAACTACTTTCAGCCTTAAATTGGATACTAAATTAACAGAAAAACTATCTGCATTGACAACCATTTCTCACAGTTTATCCAAAACGTACGGTATTGGTGGTGGTGGTGGTAATTTTAGTTCTTCTTGGGGGCTATTTGCTAGAGCAACACAGACCAGACCATACATCCTATTAGATGACACTGGCGTTGATGATGAGTTTGATATAGATGGGCTTACTGAAGACCAAGCTTTATTTAGCAATCCAGTATACCAATCTGAGGTTACAAGCAATATCAATGAAAAAACAGCGTATCAATTAGGTACCAAGCTCAAATACAAAATCACAAAAGACCTAACAGCATCTTCATCTTTTGCCTATAGATCTGATGCTTCGAATGCAAAATTTTACAATCCACCTGGATTTGGTCGATCTGGTCAAGCAAGATTGACTGACAAAAGACAAACTAGCTTTGTAAACAATAATACCTTATTATATAAAAAGAGATTCAATAACAAACATGATTTTTCATTGTTATTGGGGTATACGCAACAATCAAAAAGAACAGAACGACTTCTTCTTAGAGCAAGAGGCTTTGAGGCAAACGTGACTAACGGAGCTGAAAATTTAGAAAAAGCAACTAGTATATCTCAACCTGTAAACAGAATTGAAGAAATCAATCAAGTAGGAATCTTATCACGTTTGACATATGCTTATGACAGAAAATACTCTTTTACGGCTTCTTTACGAAGAGATGGAGATTCTAGATTCAACAAAGATAATAGATACAGGTATTTTCCATCAGCTGGATTTGCATGGACAATTTCTAGAGAGAATTTTCTTAAAGATTCTAATGTTATAGATAACTTAAAACTAAGAATAACTGCTGGTAAAGGTGGTAATAGTGGAATTCGTCCACAAAATTCACGTGAGACATTCATACCTTTCAACTATACCTTTGGTGGAGAATTGGTTTCTGGTGAAGCTGCTCAAAGAGTTATTGACCCTAATTTAACATGGCAATCTACAACACAGTACGATGCAGGATTGGAATTGGCTATGTTTGGCAATAGAATTCGTTTAACAACTGACGTTTATTTACGAAAAACGGTCGATATGATTTTAGATCGCCCTTTACCTTATGAGTTAGGATTTAACCTATTAAGAACCAATGTTGGGGATATCGATAATTATGGATTAGAAATTGGATTGAATACCCAAATCATTAAATCTGATAAATTTTCATGGGACACCAACTTGACCATGTCTTTTGATAGAAGTGAAATTCTTTCTTTAGGAGGTCCGGAACAACAATTCTTTGCAAATAGAGTTGTCAGTGCCCCAAACTCTACTGTTTTACAAGTAGGTGAAAACGTAGGTACTTGGTATGGTTATGTTATGGATGGCGTGTACAATACACAAGAAGAACTAGATGCACACGTATCTATAAATAGTGATGGAAATGAAATTCCTGTAACCCGAACTGTAGGAGGAAGAGAGATACAGCTTGGAGACCCTAAATATTCTGATTTGAACTCAGATGGAAAAATTGATCATAATGACCAAAAAATTATTTCAAAAACGCAACCAGATTTTTACGGTGGTTTATGGAATAATTTCAAAATTGGCAATTTTGAACTTGGTTTATTCTTTAGATTTAAATACAATTTTGATGTTATAAATGGAAACAAACTAAAACACACATATAACATTCGTTTCGGAGCAAATAATCAGTTGGCTTCAAATTTAAATGCATGGTCACCAGACAATCCATTATCAGAACAACCTCGATTTGGTTTAGACCCTGATACAGGAACTACTGCTGGGTTACCATTGTCTAGCTACCATGTAGAAGATGGCTCTTTTATAAGATTACAGAACGTCAATTTCAAATACAATTTACCTGTAGAAGCAATGAAAAATGTAGGTTTCATAAATAGTTGCCAAATATATTTTAATGTGACCAATGCCTTTTTATGGACAAAATATTCTGGTTCAGACCCAGAAACTAGTGTATCTAGAGGTCAACTTTCTAACTTAGGTCCTAATTTGGATTGGGGAGCCTACCCAAAAACTAGGAATTTTACTATGGGACTTAAAGCATCATTTTAATCAAAGAATAAGATCATGAAAAAAATAAATCAAACAATAATACTAGGGCTCAGTTTCCTGTTTCTATTAAACGGATGTATTCGTTTAGATGAAACTAAATTTTCAGACGAAACTACAGATACTTATTTTAACAATGTAGATGATATAAAGCTCGCCATGGTTGCTTCCTACAGTGCTTTAATTAAACGTTTTGGAGGCACAGATGTATTCAACGAATCTAAAATTATACTAGGTACAAACGGAGGACATACAGGTTGGTTTACCAACAATATAGGAAGACATAGATATCTAGAAGGTACAGATAGCTATTTGGTAAAATCTTATTTAGGTAGTTATTTTGGAATTTCAAAAACCAATTTGGTATTGCAAAAATTAGATGAGAAAAAAGGAAATAGTTTTCTAATAGAAATGACTAATGAAGAACGTGATGCATTTAGAGCAGAGGCACGTTTTATAAGAGCTCTTTTCTATTTTAATTTAGCACAGTATTTTGGAGAAGTTCCTCTTATTACAGCTCCTTTTGATGGTGTATTTAGTGAAGACTCTTATCTAAATAAAAATTCTTTAGATGAAGTATATAATTTTATAGTTGAAGATTTTAGCTTTGCGGAAGAGCATTTAGCAGAGAGAAATTTTGGAACTTTAAAGGAATTAGGAAGAGCAACCAAAGGAGCAGCACAAGGTATGCTAGCAAGGGTTTATATGTCTATGGCTGGATATCCTTTAAATAAAGGAGCTTCTCATTATCAATTGGCAAAGGATCAAGCTTTAAAAGTTATCAATTCTGGAATATATGAATTGCATGATGATTATACATCATTATTCTACATAGCAAATGAAAATAGTAAAGAATGGTTATTTACTGTGCAATTTGGACCTACTGAAGAATTAACAGGAAGCTGGGGTTGGCAACAAACCGTAGACGGTAGGTGGAAAAATTCGGGATTACGAAGACGTCAAAATGATGGAGTTGGTAGATTGTATGCTACACAGGAATTAGTTAACTCCTATAGTTCAAATGACCCTCGTTTTATTTATAATATTATTACCACAGCTCCCAATGGGAAACCAGAAAAAAAGAAATGGAAATATAGAACTACCAAGTTTAGACATTTTGAAAATTATTTGGATAGAAATAAAACGGGTATGAATGCACCTATCTTACGTTATGCTGATATTTTATTAATAGCAGCAGAAGCGGAAAATGAATTGACTGGGCCTGCTGATGCCTACCAGTACATCAATATGGTAAAAGCAAGAGCTAGAAAAGGTTCTACAATTAATAATTTGGCCCCCTCGGCAGAACCAGCAGATGTCGCTGGGTTGACACAAGAAACATTTCGAACAGAAAT
>Ga0105356_10005891_pt1 | contig 11551 bp, 7 predicted proteins | sample GOMGulsemesocosm_3_FD_83502 | JGI IMG/M metagenome (GOLD analysis project Ga0105356, IMG submission 83502) | Methane-oxidizing microbial communities from mesocosms in the Gulf of Mexico - GOM9D Gulf of Mexico | ecosystem: Environmental > Aquatic > Marine > Cold seeps | place: Gulf of Mexico...
TACGTAGATAGGCCCATAACACGGTGACCATGCCCAGCTCATGGGCATAGGCAAAGGCTTCGCTGATTTCCTCGATCTGACGGCGTGATTCACCCGAGCCGTAATAAACCGTGGCCCCCACCGCCACAGCACCCAAATCAAAGGCCTGTTTAACACCCGCAAACAATGTCTGGTCGTAACGATTGGGATAGGACAGCAGCTCGTTATGATTGAGCTTTACGATAAAGGGGATTTTATGGGCGTAACGCCGCGCCACACTGCCCAGAACACCCAGCGTTGATGCCACCGCGTTACAACCGCCTTCAAGCGCTAGCTCAATAATATTGGCGGGATCAAAATACAAGGGATTAGGCGCAAAGGACGCGCCAGCCGTATGCTCGACACCTTGGTCAACCGGCAGCAATGAAAGATAGCCCGTACCGGCGAGACGGCCATGGTTAAACAGGCTTTGAAAATTACGCATTACCTGGGGATTTCTATCCCCCTGTGATACCACGCGATCAATAAAGTCGCCTCCCGGCTGATGCAACGCGTTTATCGGTAGTCCTTCACAACGGTGGTTTAAAAGTGTTTCAGCTTCATTGCCAATAATTGACTCGATATCCAGTGTCATTGTTCACCCCCTTTAAAGTCAGTCACTCTTTTTAGCATACAACTTTCTACATTTACCTGTATGACATTAGTCATGTAGCTCTGTTCTACTTCACAGTCAGTACAAAAAAATTATTTTCTTGCTCTTTCCTGTTGAGCTCAAATTCAGCACTCTGTATAAAATCACTATCCCCGCCTCTACTAAAGGAATAGCTCTATGGAAGACTTTGATCCCCAACCCTATATTGCCTAATTAACGGAACTGGGCATTGCCTATGCACCTAAGGTGTTATTAGCACTAGCAACCCTACTTATTGGTTTCTGGGTAATTAATCGACTTTGCCGAAGCATGAGAAGGGTGCTGGATAAACGCGGTGCTGACCAAGCATTGAGCCATTTTCTAAACAGCCTGATTTCGGTAGGCCTGAAAGGTCTGCTGCTGATCAGTGTCGCTTCCATGATTGGTATTGAAACCACCTCCTTCATCGCCGTATTTGGTGCTGCCGGTCTGGCGATTGGTCTGGCGTTACAGGGCAGCCTGTCCAACTTTGCCGGTGGCGTGCTGATTCTGCTATTCAAACCCTACAAAATCGATGACGTGATCGAAGCTCAGGGCTATCTGGGACGCGTGGTTAAAATCCAGATTTTCAACACCATCCTCAACACTATGGATAACGAACGCATCATTATTCCTAACGGTTTACTGTCAAACGGTCCTATTCGCAACCTGTTTGCCGAGGAAATACGCCGTGTTGAAAGCACCTTTGGCATCAGTTATGAAGACAGCATTGATAAAGCCAGAGAGGTGATCGCCAAAATCATTGATGCCAACAACCACATCCTTGGCGACCCCGGTCCCGAGATTTTTGTCTCAGAACATGCTGATAGTTCAGTTAATCTGCTGGTTCGTGTGTGGGTAAAAACCGACAACTACTGGCCGGTGCATTTTGACCTAATCGAACAGGTTAAGAAGGAGTTTGATAACAACAACATCACCATTCCATTCCCACAACGCGATGTACATATGGATCAATAACGGGTCGAGTTTTCCGTGGTTATATAACGCGATCTTCTTAGCTATATAACCATTATTCCCGATGTTATGAGAACGCGGCTTCAGCCGCGTTTTTATGATCATTACATTAGAGATTTATAAGCAAAATATCGACTTCCCAGGCAAGGGCTTTTATGCTCCCAGCTCTAAATATTTATACAAGGAAGCCCCCTGTTGAGTCGTCACATCTTTAATGGTCCAAGTGATAACGATAAAAATCCTTTCCGATACAGTCTTAAGGTCGGTTTGGCGTATTTGGCGCTGTCATTGGCTGTGCTGTTTGCTGCACGTTTGTTTACGTTACTGTTTATTGCGGACTGGCAAGGCAGTCAGTTTTCCGAATTAGGGACGTTATTTTTAACCGGTTTACGCTTCGATCTAAAATTTACTGCCCTGGTTTTAATCGTTTTAGTTTTATTGCCACTGCTTCTTTTTAGTTTGATTAACCGTTGGCGATGGTTGTGTTATTGGTTTAGGTATTCGCTATTCGCCTTACTGCTAATGACGACGATATTATCTTTTTTGGATGTCGGTTTTTATTTTTATTTTGGCACCGAGATCAGTGGTTTAATTTTTGGGCTGATTAATGATGGCTTCTACGAAGTCATGGTGAGTGTGCTTGCAGATTGGCGCCTGGATATTATTATTTTGGCCAGCATTATTTGCTGTGCAGGGCTTTCACGTGTATTCCTGAAATTCAGTACGACTGGTGATGTTCAAGATCGCTCTGGAACACCTAAATGGCAAGTTTTGAGTGTTGTTTTTTGTCTAATCATTACCTGCGCCCTGTTTGGGCGCGGTAGTTTTGATACTTTTCCTTTGTCTCGAAAAACAGCCAGTGTCAGCGATAATAGTTTATTGAATTCATTGGCGATGAATTCTCCTTACCATCTCTACTATATGCTTAGAGACAAGGGGAAAGACCGTTTAAGCAATTTGAGTTCCGAGGCAATTTTAAGTGCAGTAAAAGTAAACTCTCGAGAGGAGCTTGAGCTTTCCGCTGGTTATACAAAACAAAATCCGTTGATGCTCGCCACATCCAATAAAGGAGAGGCATTTAAAAAGCCGAATGTAATTTTCGTCTTAATGGAAGGTTGGTCAAGCCATATCGCATTGGCAGATAGCCCGGAAAACAATGTGCTGGGTGAATTATCACAGCATGCTCAAGATGATTATTTCTTCACACATTTTTTTTCCAATCGATATGGCACAAATCCAACTATTGAGAGTTTATTATTAAATTCGCCAATAACCCCACTGTCACAGTCTTCGGCGAATACTCATAGTTTTACTATTTCGAATGTGTTGCCATTTAAACGACAGGGCTATGAATCTCAATTTTTAAGCGGCGGTAACAGTAGTTGGCGTAATCACGGTAAATTTTGGTTACAGCAGGGTTTTGACCAGTATATTGGCCGAGCGACGATTGAGCGCTATTTTAACGCTGAGTCAGATAACCCTTGGGGTGTTTATGAGACTTACCTGTTTCAGTACCTACAAAAGCAGCTTCATGAAAAGTCTACTGAGACACCACTATTTTCCTTCTTGTTAACGACAAATAATCATGGGCCTATCCGTTTACCAGCTGATTATGTTGCCCCCCCGCTGTCTCCAGCCCGTTATGGTTATAAGGCGACAGACGCCAAAATACATGAGTCCCTGACCGGCTACCACTACCAAAGTGATGCGCTGGGTAAGTTTATAACCTGGCTCAAACAATCTAAATTTGCTGACAATACAATTGTTGTTGCAACCGGTGATCATGTTTTAAAAGGCTTTGCTAATTACGGATCAACAACACAGTTATACAACCGCTATTCCGTTCCCACATATTTTTATATTCCGCCAAAATATGATCAATTGATGACGGTGAAAAAAAATCATCCGGGCTCCCATCAGGATTTGTTTCCCACTCTGTTTGAGCTGGCCTTGAGTGAAGAACAGTACTTCTCTTTTGGTTCTTCTTTAATGCATACATCCCAAGAAGAGGCCTTTGGCTGGATTGACCAAGGTGGCTTTATTTTTGATCAAGGTATTGCAACGCAGCGGGGCAAATTATACCCGTGGATTGATGACAGTCACTCGTCGTTATCTGCCCAGGATCAGCCGTTAAACCAAAAGAATAAACGTATTATTGAGAGACAGAAATACCGCGAAGCCCTACAAAAATATATGGTTCTAATGGATATTGATCAAAAGCTTTAGTTAAGGGGGTGTCAGGTTTACGCCCCAGTTTATTCCCTACACTCTATCAACAAGGCTCAAAGCAACAGACCTTCGGTTTTTTTAATGACTTGATTTCACTCATGTGAAAACACTATGGAAAGCATAGACTCCCAGAATTCGATTTGGGTTAGGGCAAAGCTCTGGCCAATGGTTTTAATCGCAAAGGTGGGTGAGTTTAATGAAACTGGTGTGTCCCGCAGGAAATTACCCGATGTTAAAAGCAGCCGTTGATAACGGTGCAGATGCTGTTTATATCGGCTTTAAAGATGATACCAATGCTCGCCACTTTGCTGGCTTGAATTTCAATGATGGTACGGCACAAAAAGCCGTTAAATACGCCCATGATCGCGGCAGTAAGGTTTATGTTGCCATCAACACCTACCCACAACCTGCTGGCTGGAAACGCTGGCAAAAGGCCGTGGATGTTGCGGCCGACATTGGCATCGATGCACTGATCGTTGCCGATACCGGTGTACTGGCCTACGCCACCGAAAAACACCCTCAGCTAGATCGTCATCTTTCTGTACAGGGTTCAGCCACTAACGTTGAAGCCCTGCGCTTTTATAAAGAACAGTTTGATATTCAGCGCGCGGTCATTCCTCGCGTACTGTCCATGGCGCAGGTGAAACAATTGGCCGAGAACAGTCCCGTTGAGTTGGAAGTATTCGGTTTTGGCAGCCTGTGTGTGATGGTTGAAGGCCGCTGCCTGTTATCGTCCTACGCGACTGGCGAATCCCCCAATACCTGTGGTGCCTGCAGCCCTGCCAAAGCGGTTCGCTGGGTAGAAACAGAAAATGGCAGAGAATGCCGCCTCAACAATGTGTTGATTGATCGTTTTGCCTCTGACGAAAAAGCCGGTTATCCGGTGGTCTGCAAAGGTCGCTTTACGGTCGAGGGCAGTACCTATCACGCGTTGGAAGAACCAACCAGCCTCAATACGCTTGAATTACTGCCGCAACTACAACAGTCCGGCATCAAGGCAATAAAAATCGAAGGTCGCCAACGCAGCACCGCCTATGTCAGCAAAGTGGTTAGAGTATGGCGTGAAGCCATAGATAGCTGTATGAACAACCCACAAACCTTCTCCGCCAAGTCACAATGGATGCAGGATTTGGCCAGTGTTTCTGAAGGCACACAAACCACATTAGGCGCTTACGATCGCCCTTGGCAATAACAAACTATCTGGAGTCTGTATGCGTTTATCCCTGGGCCCTATCCTTTATTTATGGCCACGCCAAACCATTGAAGATTTTTATCAGCAGCACATCGATAGCGCGGTTGATGTTATTTATCTGGGCGAGACCGTTTGCGCCAAACGTCGCAGTTTAAAACCGGCTGAATGGATTGAGCTCGCCAAAGAGTTGGCCAAGTCCGGCAAACAGATTGTGTTATCAACGCTTGCGCTGATTGAAGCCGGTTCAGACTTGGGCAATGTTAAACGGCTCTGCAATAACGGTGAATTATTAGTAGAAGCGAACGAGATGGGCGCCGTGCAACTAATGGCTGACCAGAAACTACCGTTTGTCGCCGGCCCGAGCCTGAATATTTACAATGCCTACACGCTCAAGCAACTACATAATCAAGGCCTAATACGCTGGGTAATGCCGGTTGAATTAAACGCCGCAACACTGGCTGACATTCTGAGCGATGCCGAAGCGTTAGGTATTCGTGATCAAATTGAAACCGAAGTGTTCTCCTACGGCCGACTGCCGCTAGCCTATTCGGCGCGTTGTTTTACAACACGGTTTCGTAAAATCCCCAAAGATAACTGCCAGTTTGTCTGTCAGGATTATCCGGAAGGTTTACCGATGGATAGCCAGGAAGGCGAAGCCTTTTTTAACATTAACGGCATTCAAACCCAGTCGGGCCGTATCCAGCACCTGTTACCACATTGGCAAGAAATGCAGAAACTGGGCGTTGATCTGATGCGTATCAGCCCACAACCTCAGCACACCGGCGAGATCATCAAACGATATAACGAGGTTATTAAGGGTGAGTCTCAAGATACTGATATACAAGAATATCTAAGCGCTCCTGCTTGCGATGGTTACTGGCGCGGACAATCCGGCATGGATTATATTGCCGTCAGTGGATAACCGCAGGATCCCCCAGTCCTTTCTTACTAGAGCCTAGTAAGAAAGGACTAAAACACACCATTTCATCGATATAAATTGGTAGTAGTTTCACTTCATTTGCTCTTTCGGCTCAAGTAACGCACCACAGCTTTCTCTATCTCCACCAAGAACAACACCGAAGAGGAAACCAGTAAAATACGCAGCCATATTTCCAGGTCGATTGCTGTGGTGCCAAACAGCGTCTGCATGGGCGGCAGGTAGGTAAAAGCTAACTGAAAGATAAGCAATAATGCGATAGCAATCAGCACGTAACGGTTACCGGTAAACCCGGCCCAGTTCAAAACCGGGGCGGTGATATAACGTGAATTGAATAGATAAAAGACTTCGAACATGACCAGCGTGTTAACGGCGACTGTGCGGGCATGTTCAATACTGGTACCTTGGTCCATTTCCCACAGGAACAGGCCAAATGTGCCAACCATCAAAATAAGGGATACAAAAGCCACACGCCAAACCAGGCCTAGGGTTAGCATTGGCTCATGAGACTTGCGGGGCGGGCGCCGCATGACTTTCTGTTCAGGTGGTTCAAAGGCTAGCGACAAAGCCAAGGTAACAGCCGTGACCATATTGACCCAGAGTATTTGCACGGGTGTTAAGGGCAACTGTTGAAAACCGAGTATGATGGCGGCAAGAATAATCAGCGCCTCCCCACCATTGGTAGGGAGAATAAAGATAATGGCCTTTTTCAGGTTGTCATAAACCGTCCGACCTTCTTCCACAGCATGGGTAATGGAAGCGAAATTATCATCGGCAAGCACCATCTCAGAAGCCTCCTTGGCCGCTTCGGTACCATTATGCCCCATGGCGGTGCCGACATCGGCTCGTTTAAGGGCAGGAGCGTCGTTAACGCCATCACCTGTCATAGCTACGATCAGACCTTGCTGCTGTAAGGATTTCACCAAGCGCAGCTTATGTTCAGGGTTTACCCGCGCATACACATCGACATCTTGTACAGCGTGACGTAAATCCTCCTCGCTCATGCCTTCAAGTTCCTGTCCGGTGAGCACTTTGTCGACATTCACGAGTTTCAATTGCTCCGCAATGGCGCGGGCGGTGGCAGCATGATCGCCGGTGATCATTTTCACCCGAATGCCTGCCTGGTAGCATGCCTGTACAGCTTTGATCGCCTCTTCACGGGGCGGATCAATTAATCCGAACATCCCCAGTAGAGTCAGCCCACTCTCAACATCAGTAAAATCCAACTCCGTTTGCTCAGAACTAACAGGCTTGGCGGCAATTGCCAGTACACGCTGACCTTGCTCCGCCATTTCCTCAATACGCTGCAGCCAGTAATCCCTATCAAGCGGCTGATCACCATCAAAACTTTTCTGCCAGGCACACATTTCCAGCACGCGTTCGGGCGCACCCTTGAGAAAGATAAAGGCATCACCAGTATGACTATGATGCAGTGTCGCCATAAAACGATGTTCCGATTCAAAAGGAATAAGATCCGTGCGAGGGTACTGTTTGGTCTCCTGATCTATCTGCAGTCCCGTCTTCATGGCTGAAATAAGCAAAGCGCCCTCCATGGGATCGCCGTTAACCAACCATTCACTGTCTTTTTGCTCCAGTGACGCATCATTGCACAGCACTGCAGCCCGGACGGCCTCCATAAGCAATGGCCGCTCTTCGGGAAGCACCTCCCGTTCCAACAACGTGATCGAACCATGAGGGTCATAGCCGGTGCCGCTAAGTTCAAACAGGTGTGCGCTAGTGGACACAGTACGCACGGTCATTTCGTTACGCGTCAGGGTGCCGGTCTTATCCGAGCAAATCACCGTGACGGCTCCCAGGGTTTCAACGGCAGGCAGCCGGCGAATAATCGCATTACGTTTGGCCATACGCTGCACACCGATTGCCAGGGTGATGGTCATAATAGCCGGCAACCCTTCGGGAATAGCGGCTACCGCAAGACTGACGGCAGCAAGGAACATTTCATCCATTCCGTAATCGCGGATCAGTATGCCAAAGGTAAAGGTAATAAGGGCAATACCAAGGATTGCCATGGTAAGCCAGCGTCCAAACTGGGCCATCTGACGTAGCAGCGGGGTCATCACTGACTCCACCTCTGATACCAGAGTGCTGATACGGCCGATTTCGGTTTTGGCACCCGTTTCTACAACTATACCGGTAGCCTGGCCGTAGGTAACAAGGGTACCAGAGTATGCCATACAGCGACGATCGCCAATGACGGCCTGCTCGTCAACAGCGTCAATGACCTTCTCAACAGCCAGCGATTCGCCAGTCAGTATCGATTCCTGGATTTGTAACCCCTTGACGCGCACCAGGCGTAGGTCTGCTGGCACCTTATCACCCGACTGCAATAATACGATATCTCCTGGAACCAGCTTTTCAGCTGAAATAGTAGTGCGCCGACCATCGCGCATCACCATGGCATGCGGGGAAAGCATCTGTCGTATGGCTCTCAGAGCGTTTTCAGCCTTACCTTCTTGGACAAATCCAATCAATGCATTAAGCACTACTACGCCAAAAATCACACTGGCATCCACCCAGTGCTCTAGCAAAGCCGTAACGGCGCCAGCAATCATCAAGACATAAATAAGTACATTGTGGAACTGGTATAAAAAGCGCAGCAGCGCGCCACGCGTTTTAGGCTCGGGAAGACGATTTGGACCATATTCAGTTAATCGGTTAGTTGTCTCTCCCTGTGACAGCCCGTCTGCTGTCGTGCCGAGTGTTTCAAAGACATTTTCTGCCTTTTCAGCATGCCAGTTGATGGCTGCCGAAGCTGGCGTATCTGCTTGAGTGTAGCGCTTTGGGGTAACGTGTGGTGTACTATTCATCTCCACCTCTCCCACAACAGCCCCTTTGAGTAGAATGCTCGGCCACTCTGTTAACACCGCCTGCCACCGCCATGTAACCTCCTTATTTTTCCAGACGCATTTACTTGTGTAATTGCCGCTGGATAGCAAACCGCACCCGGACTCGTCCGGCTGCTGCTAAGTCGTCCGCCTAGCTTAAAGACCACCAGACAGGTCTTTCTTGACGCAACATATGTGATGAAGCTCCCTTACCTATCCTGGATTATCTCGTAATGTTGCCTTGTATATACTACTGAGATGCACTTCTGTTTGTCCATAATATCCGTTCACTACCTTCGAGCAGGTGCTCGCTTTAAACGAAAAATATATATCTCCAGCGGCCGGCTCAGTAATCAGCCTTTTGTAGGGATTCAAACGAGGCAAGTGTTGTCAAACTCTATAATCTTGGTCGAATTGGCTGTCTATCATGACAATTGGGGGGCTGGAAAATGAAACATATTCTGGTTATTGCCGATCCCGGCGAAGATGAACAACCTGCCTTTTTCAAGGCCTTGGACTTTGCAAAAAAATCCCGAGGGTCTATCCATGTAGCCATTGTTTGTTATGAGTCACTACATCGCCTTCTGCCCATCGGAGCACACGATCTTGAGAACAACGATCTCAAAAGTCATATCCTGCAGAGCAAGGAAAAATGGTGGCGGGAGTTTGTTCATCTGCATCAGGCTGATATTACAGTTACCTACGAGGTAGCATGGGAAAAGCACCTACATAAATGGGTAAGGTCGCATTGTGAAACGCACCCCTATGACCTGATTATCAAGCACGGTCATCGCAGCGAGAGCCTCTTTCATATGCCCTCCGACTGGCACCTGTTCCGTGAGTCACACCTACCGACCTATGTAATTAGTGAGGAGCATTTCAAACCGAAACCCATTGTGCTGGCCTGCGTGGACATATTAACCAGTAACCCACCAAAACTTGAGCTTAACCAGAAAATACTTACAAATTCCCATTGGCTGGCTGAACAGCTACAGGCCGAATTGCACGTCTGTTATGCGATTAAGATTCCAACGTTGATTCGTGAACTGGAAGTGATTGATATACCTGCACATATTCACAAGTTAGAGGGTTTGGCTCGCAAGCAGGCGCCATCCATGCTGGACAGCTATGGCATCAATCCGGAGAAATTCCATATTTGCGAAGGAGTTCCCTGGGGGGTGCTGACCAATATGGCCTATACACTCAAGGCTCAGTGTGTCGTGCTGGGCTCTATGGCCCACACCGGTATTAGTGATAGGTTGATCGGTAATACCGCAGAAAAGGTCATCCATTACACTAAAACGGATTTACTAGTCGTCAGCCAGTGAGAGAGTTTCTCTGAACACAAGGCCAAGTTGTTCCTAGATGTAGCTACACTTCCGTCACGCTGTATATGTCCACAGAGGGCTCTGGAAATCTTGATTAACTAACCAGCTTTATTCTTTAGCTCCGAGAACACTTTCTAGTGAGGTAATGCCTCGACAAAATCCGCACTCAAATATAAAGCATGATTGATAAAGGTAGGCATCTCATCCATATCCACACTGTCGATCAGGTTTTTAACCTCAAGTCCCAATTCCGTATCGCCTTCTATAGATAAACGGCGCTGGAAAAACAAGGTATCGGGATCTTCACGTCGGCTGGCCATCAACAGCATATCCTTACTGTTACCGGCAAAGGTCGTTTCTGCGCCGTCAAAGCCTTTAGAAAAGCCAAGGTAATCCCCAACCTTAGTGATAGCCCAATCAAAGCCCATATCCTTGATTTGCAGACGTAAGGTAACGCCCTCAAGAAAATCCAGATCGCCATCCACTATTTGTTCCTGCAGCAAACGATTACAGGCCTTTTCTGCTGCTTTTAGTTGTATCAGTTTAGGCAAATACTTGAACGGTCCAGGCCATGGCAATCTTTGAACGACAGGCAAAGCCGCGAGAGTTTTGGGGATTAAAAGGGCAAATTTGTGCGGGGTAGATGCAGCCATGATTATCTTAGCCTGAGGTTTTAAGTAAAAAATCTATAGTGACGATTGCTTAAACGAAGGTCTTTGATACACATCAAGTAGTTATCAGTAATTTTTTAGTTACGAATGCAGACTGACTAATAAATATCCCCGCAGCAAGCTCCGGGAAATCAAACCCGAAGTGATTAAAAACGTGCCCTATGTATAACTATCAGGTAAACCGCTTTGCTCCTTTTCACAGCTTATTTCAATATGCAGGCGCAACGATAAACTTCTCAAACTAAACAGCGAAACACAGGTGTCTATTTAACCGAAACCCACTTAGCAACATGGCGGTTCGGGCACGAAATTGATCCGCCATGTAATAATCCCCGAACATCTTCTACGTACCCTCTTCCCATCCTTATCTTTTCAATGCAAAGCCAATCGCGCCTCGTATTAAATGGAACAAAGGCAACAAGTCACTGATCTCAAAGGTATAGTAATAATAAAACGACCCTCGTTCATTTTAAAAAAGGATGAAGGAAACCATGAATATTCACCCCCTGCATGATTACGTCGCAATCCAGCCTCATGAGGAGGCTCACGTCAGTCCTGGCGGTATTGTTATCCCTGACAGCTCAGTAAACCAACCCACGCGTGGCAAGGTGCTGGCTACGGGGCCAGGAAAACAAATATCAAAAGCAGAACGCCTGGAAATTGCTGTAAAAGTAGGCGATTACGTTCTTTTTGATAAAACAAATGCCCATGCATTCACCGTCAA
>Ga0105356_10005892_pt1 | contig 11551 bp, 13 predicted proteins | sample GOMGulsemesocosm_3_FD_83502 | JGI IMG/M metagenome (GOLD analysis project Ga0105356, IMG submission 83502) | Methane-oxidizing microbial communities from mesocosms in the Gulf of Mexico - GOM9D Gulf of Mexico | ecosystem: Environmental > Aquatic > Marine > Cold seeps | place: Gulf of Mexico...
CAACTCTCCATGCAAGCTGAAATGGGTGTAGCTGCAGCGAAAGAAGCCATGTTAGCCGCGAATAAAACGGCAGCTGATATTGATCTTGTTATTGTTGCTTGTGCTTATACTCAGCGCTCTTACCCTGCGATGGCAATTGAAATTCAAAATGCGCTAGGTTGCGGTGGTTGGGGCTTTGATATGTTAGTTGCCTGTTCGGCGGCTACCTTTGGCATAATCAATGCTGCTAATGCAATTCGTAGCGGTACGGCAAAAACAGTATTAGTGATCAATCCTGAAATATTATCGCCACAAATTAATTACCGAGATAGAGATAGCCATTTTATTTTTGGTGATGTAGCTACAGCTTCAGTCATTGAGGATGAGAGTACCGCTAATGGCGAGCATATTTTCAAAATCATCAGTGAGCAGCCGATGACAAGCTTTTCAAATAATATTCGCAGTAATATAGGTTACATGAACAAGTGTAGCCCTGATAATGTCGACGATGTTGATAAATATTTCATTCAGCAAGGTCGAAAGGTATTTAAAGAAGTGCTACCTATGGTCTCTAACCTTATTACTACAGAAATGGTAAAAATGGGCCTAGGTGCAGAAGATATTAAGCGTCTTTATTTACATCAAGCCAATATCAATATGAATAACTTTATAGCGAAAAAAGTACTAGGGCGAGATCCTGATAGCAGTGAGGCGCCTATTATTTTAGATGAGTATGCTAATACTAGCTCCGCAGGGTGTATTATTGCATTACACAAAAATAAACAGGGTTTAGACTCTGGCGATAAAAGTGTTTTATGTTCTTTTGGTGCTGGCTACTCAGCTTGCTGTTTATTGTTGGAATACGTATAGACTTATACCCTAATACAGATTGATATTAATATTATGTCGCAATCTAGCCTTTGGCAAATACCAGCGGATACAGGTGACTTTGCAGAATTATGCAATGGCCTTTATCAGCGTGAAATTAGTATTATTGCCAAGGGCAACTTTGCCAGTGCACGAGCTGTGCAAACACGACTACAGAGTCTGTCTTATTACATAAATCGAACAGCCCATGCAATGACACAAGTTATGACGCAGGGAAGTTCGCCCTTATTACTAGATAGCCAAAATGCTAGCTGGACAGCGAAGCAAAGTAAAAAAATGCCATTGTCAGGGCAAGAAACAGAGCAAGATTATGTCAATGCTTTTACCTGGTATTTACAAAAAGATATTTGTGTAGGTCTTGTAGTGCCAGTATTGTTAGTTGACCATATTATTATTGATTGTATTGATCGTATTGATTTAGACAATCAACGATTGCATACCAATGTTGGAGGCTGGTTTTCTTTAGCTAATTATGAAAACAACCCGACTCAATGTGCTAGTAAACGTTTGTTAAAACCTAATAAAAAAATTATGACATCTGCTTGTGCCGGGCACAGTTGGCAGGGGGATGCTAGGCAGCTTCCTATAATCCCTAGTTTGAGAGAACTATTGCTGTCTTGTGCTATCAATTGGAAAAACTTCAAGAAACCTTTGGCTATTTAACTCTGCCCCTAGTTAGGTATAATAGCCTCAATATTCACTGCGTTTTCTCTACTCTTTATTTAGGTTGTCATGCGCGTATTCACAGCAATATTGCTAATACTGTTAGTTTTACTCCAACACCGACTTTGGTTTGGTAAAAACAGTGTGCCTGATTACCTTGTTTTAAAAGAAAATGTCATTCACCAACAAATAGCTAATGATAAGTTAAAACAGCGTAATAAGTTACTTTTTGCTGATACTGATGATTTGAAATTAGGGCTTGAAGCTATTGAGGAACGAGCTCGCAATGAATTGGGTATGATTAAAGAAAATGAGACGTTTTTTAGACTTATCCCAAAAGATAATAGCAAGCGAAATGCAAATAACTAGATGAAAACTAAGGCCTCTTCTTAATGGAATATCCACAACAATTCATCGCTATTGTCCCTGCTGCAGGTGTGGGAAAACGCATGCAAGCAAATTGTCCTAAGCAATATCTGCTTATTAACAATGAGACTATTTTAACGCAGACAGTGATGAAGCTGTTAAGTCACCCAGCAATCAGTCAGGTCATTCTTGCTTTAGGTGCTGATGATCAATATTTTGCCGAATCGCCATTAGCTCATCATAAAGATATTATTCGTGTGAATGGCGGTGCTGAGCGAGTCGATTCTGTTCTAAGTGGCTTAAGGGCTGTTGATGCCTCAAAATATCCGTGGGTTTTGGTGCATGATGCTGCACGACCATGTGTTAGCCATGACGATATCGATAAATTAATCAGTCAATGTTTAAGTCATGACTGTGGCGGTATATTAGCTGCCCCAGTACGAGATACCATGAAACGTGGAGCTTTTACAAAAGGCATGATAAATAGCATTGAGAGTACTGTTGAGCGCGAGCAGTTATGGCATGCGCTAACCCCGCAGCTCTATAAAACAGCTGAACTAATGCTTTCCATTGAACAAGCTTTAACTAATAAGCTAGTCATCACAGACGAGGCTTCAGCAATTGAACAGGCAAATTTACCCAGCCTATTAGTTCCAGGTAGCAGTGAAAATATTAAAATTACCCACCCTGATGACTTAGCATTAGCTGAGTTTTATATAAATAAACAAGCCAATAATTCATAAAAGGAAGCTGTAATGCGCATAGGTCATGGTTTTGATGTTCACAAGTTTGGTGGTCAAGGTCCTTTAGTATTAGGTGGCGTCGAGATACCATTTGAGCATGGCTTTGTTGCTCACTCTGATGGTGATGTTGCGATTCATGCACTTTGTGATGCCATTTTAGGGGCGTTATGCTTGGCAGATATCGGTAACCATTTTCCAGATACCGATGGCCAATATGAAAACATCTCTAGTCGAATCCTACTGCGTCACGTGGTTTCATTAATGACAGAAAGAGGTCTTGAGTTAGGTAATGCCGATATTACTATTATCGCGCAAGCGCCTAAAATGGCTCCACATTTATTAGCCATGCGTACACACTTAAGCGAAGATCTGCAAACTACGATAGATCAAGTTAATGTAAAAGCTACCACTACTGAAAAGTTAGGTTATACCGGTCGTAAAGAAGGTATTTCTGTCCATGCTGTGGTTTTATTAATAGCCAGTGAGCAACCTAGAAATACAGAGTTCTTGGCATATCCTGTCGGCTAAAATCGCGAAGTTACAGATTAAGCTTATTAAAACCCAAATTAAAAAGAAGAATGATAAAAATGTTAACAGACAATGCCTACTTTCACGGTAAACCGGAATCAACGGGTATATTACGTAGCCAAATCAGTGATTTTAAAGTTTTTGAGCAGTTGCCTTTTTCACCGTGCGGTGAAGGGGAGCATTTGTTTGTTCATATTCGAAAAACCGGTGCTAATACTATTTTTGTGGCACGAGAGCTTGCTAAGTATTTCAACGTTAAAGAGCAGCTTGTTTCTTATGCTGGTTTAAAGGATCGTTTTGCGGTTACTGAGCAATGGTTTGGTGTGCATGTTCCAGGAAAACAAGAGTATGACTTAGACGACCTGAATATTGAAGGTGTCGAAGTATTAACATATAAACGACATAATAAAAAATTGCGCACTGGCGCACTGACTGGAAACCGTTTTGAGCTTATTTTACGTGATGTAACTGCGATTAAAGCTTTAACTGAGCGGTGGCAGAATATTGTTGAGCAAGGAGTACCTAACTACTTTGGCGAACAACGTTTTGGTATCGAGGGTGGTAATATTGAACGAGCTTTATCGCTATTTTCAGGCCAAAAGGTAAAAGATAAGAAAAAACGCGGTATTTATTTATCGGCAGCACGTTCACATATATTTAATGCTGTTATTCATAAGCGTATTGAACAAGAATGTTTCGATAAAGTAGCGGTTGGTGATGTGTTAATGCTGGCGGGTACACAATCTGTATTTCACCTTGAAGAAATGGACCAAACGATACAGCAACGATTTATTGATAAAGACATTGATATTACGGCTCCTATGTGGGGAGCTGGCGAATTGATGACGAGTGCACAGCCGCTTGTTTTAGAGCAAGATGTAGCTCAACAAAATGACGAGTTTTGCCAAGGTTTACCACGCTTTGGCTTAAAACAAGAGCGCCGCCGTATTCGTTTAGCGATCAGTGATACTGATATAGAGTTAATGCCAGTTCAAGAGGGCAGTAGCGCGGTAAAGATTAGTTTCTTTTTACCTGCCGGCTGTTATGCAACGACCGTATTACGAGAGTTACTGACTTACCAAGACATGACGGCTCGTGTTGATAAAAGAAGCCAAGACGAATAGTCAGCAGCATAAACTGACAAGGTGCTGGATAATTAATTGCAGATGGTCGATATAAATAAATGAAAATATTATTAAGCAACGATGATGGCGTTCATGCGCTAGGTATCAAAGTACTATTTGATGAATTGACTAAGCATTTTGACGTTAATGTAGTGGCGCCTGATAGAAATTGTAGTGGCGCCAGTAACTCATTAACATTGCTAAATCCGCTTAGAGCTGAGCAGCTAGAAAATGGTTTTACTTCGGTTAATGGCACGCCAACTGACTCAGTGCATTTAGGTATTAGTCAGTTATATACTGATTGTGATTTAGTGGTTGCCGGTATCAATAAAGGCGCGAATCTCGGTGATGATACTTTGTATTCAGGGACTGTCGCTGCGGCAACAGAAGGTCGCCATATGGGTATGCCTGCAATTGCGGTATCTTTAGCCGGTAAAAATGAGCAGCATTATAAAACCGCAGCAATAGTTACGGCAAAAGTAATTCAGCGATTACGTACCCATCCGTTACCAGCAGATCAAATCTTAAATATTAATGTTCCTGACATTTCTCTGGCTGAGCTAAAAGGTCTAAAAGTGACACGTCTTGGCCATCGTCATAAAGCTGAGAGTATGCAGAAAATGCAAGACCCTTGGCAGCGTGATATATATTGGTATGGCTTGTTGGGACAAGAGTTAGATGGCGGTGAGGGTACTGATTTTCATGCAGTAGCCAACGGTTATGCTTCGGTGACACCATTAACCGTGGATATGACAGCTCACAGTAGTATCGTAAATATAGAGTCTTGGCTCAGTGAGCTCAGCTTATCAGTTTAAATTGGATGTATTCTTATGATGTCTAGTCGTATAGGCGGAAAATCAAAGCGCAGTGGAGAGTTATTAGCGCAAAAGCTGCACAGTGAAGGGATTAGTAACCCTGCAGTTTTACAAGCTATTGCTCAATCACCTCGACATATATTTGTGCCGGAGATCTTGGCACATAAAGCCTATGACAATACTGCTTTACCTATTGGCCAAGGGCAAACTATTTCACAACCTTACATTGTTGCCAAAATGTCAGAATTGCTTCTAGCCGATAGCAGACCTAAGAATATCTTAGAGATTGGCACAGGCTCTGGTTATCAAACCTCTATTCTGGCGCAGTTAACAGATAAAGTTTTTTCTGTCGAAAGAATCAAAGCATTACAGTGGCAAGCAAAGCGTTGTCTACGAGCTATGGACTTGCATAATGTGTCAATGAAGCATGGCGATGGCTGGCAAGGCTGGCAAAGTAAGGGGCCTTTTGAGGCTATTATCGTTACAGCTGCACCAGTTAGTGTTCCACCGGCATTGCTAGATCAGCTAGCGGACGGTGGACGGTTAGTTATCCCTGTTGGAGAGCAAACTCAAATTTTGAAAATCATCACCCGCTCAGGTGATACCTTTAATGAACAGCAAGTAGAAGCCGTGCGCTTCGTACCTTTAGTACCCGGAGATTTATTGTAGTGAAAATATTTTCTAACCTTTATCAGTGGACGCTACGTTGGGCTGAACATCAGTTCGCACCACGTTTTTTAGCTGCACTTACTTTTGCTGAATCGATATTTTTCCCTATACCACCTGATGTATTACTTGCCCCTATGGTGTTAGCTAAGCCACAGAAGGCATGGTATTTTGCAACACTAACTACTATTGCTTCTATCTTAGGTGGTGCTGTAGGTTATTGGCTTGGTTATCTTATGTTTGAACCGTGGATTCAACCTCTGATCACAGATTTTGGCTATCAAGACAGGTTTGACACGGCAATTGGCTGGTTTAAAGAGTGGGGCGTTTGGGTGGTCTTTATTGCTGGATTTTCGCCGATACCCTATAAGCTATTTACTGTCAGTGCTGGCTTTTTGCATATGGCATTTTTACCCTTTTTTATTGCTTCTGCTATTGGTCGTGGCATGCGCTTTTTCTTAGTTGCTGGTCTGATAAAATGGGGCGGTAGTGCCATGGAACAGAAGATACGCAAGTGGGTTGATGTGTTAGGGTGGGGCGTTGTAGGAGCAATCGCCATAGGTTATTTTGCTTTACGTTAAAGTGAATTATTATTCTGTTAGTTTGTATAAATAGCGATAATATATCTGCAAAACAAAGAGGGTAACCTCTAAAAAGGATGTTTTTTGAGTTTTATTCGCACAATAAAATACACATTTGCTTACTTTATATTCGCTATCACACTTTTTTCTTGTAGTAGCAGGAATACCCCTGCGCCCGTTTCAAATATTTATAGCACAAGTGTTTTAGGAGAACGTAATAAAGGCTCGATAAATTCAACCCAACACATTGTAAGTAAAGGGGAAACTCTTTACTCCATTGCTTGGCGTGCTAATTCCGATGTAAGGAGAATTGCCAAGTTAAATAATATCCCATCTCCTTATCGAATTTATCCGGGACAAAAATTATTTTTAGTTAAACAGTCGATTAAAAAATCGACGAAAGCAAGTAAGAATAAGGTATCGCATAAAAAATCGACTAAAAGCTCTACAGATAACAAGAAAAATAGTCAAAAAAATACACTTGCATCTACCAAAAAGCAGGCGTATGGTGAAAATGTAAGCGCTGGAAAATCATACCAAAATAGCTCCTTACCATCGGAAAATTTTTCACAAAAAATTAACCAATGGCAATGGCCAGTAAAAGGTAAAGTTGTTGAGTATTTTTCTAATCGTGCACAAGGCAATAAAGGTATAGATATTACTGGTCGTCGAGGTACAAAAATAAAATCGTCGGCGAAAGGTAAAGTGGTATATGCAGGTGATGCTCTTAGGGGCTACGGTAAACTCATTATTATAAAACATAACGATGACTACTTAAGTGCATATGCCCATAACGATCGCATCCTTGTTAAGGAGCAACAGCAAATTAACAGAGGTGAAGTTATTGCCACAATGGGAGATACGGATGCCAATAAAGTTATGCTTCATTTTGAGATACGCTTTCGAGGTAAGTCAGTTAACCCATTAAAATATTTACCAAAAAAATAATGTAGAAACCAATGCTATAAAATAATAGCAATAAATAATAATCAAAATTTAGAGATAAATACTAAAAACAATCGGAGTTATCGTGAATATTTAAATATTAAAACAAGCTTTGCAAATTTGGGAGAAATAGCATGGTTAAATTAAAAGAAGAAAAAAAAACTGTTGAATCAAAGGAAGACGCACCGTCTAATTTAGACGCTACGCAGATTTATTTAAGTGAAATCGGTTTTTCACCATTACTAACCGCGGAAGAGGAAGTATACTTTTCACGTTTATCCCTTAAAGGGGATGAGCCATCAAGAAAACGTATGATTGAGAGCAACCTGCGTTTAGTTGTGAAAATTGCCAGACGTTATAATAATCGAGGCTTACCTCTATTAGACTTAATTGAAGAAGGGAATTTAGGCTTAATTAGAGCTGTTGAAAAATTTGATCCAGAAAGAGGCTTTCGCTTCTCTACTTATGCGACTTGGTGGATACGCCAGACTATTGAACGGGCAATAATGAACCAAACCCGCACCATTCGACTACCCATACATGTTGTTAAAGAGCTTAATATTTATTTACGTGCTTCACGTGAGTTAATTCAAAAGCTAGATCACGAACCTACCGCGGAAGATATTGCACTACATCTAGATAGACCCGTTGCTGACGTTAATAAAATGCTGAGATTAAATGAACGTATTGCTTCAGTAGACACCCCTTTTGCCGGAGATTCAGACAAAGCGTTACTTGATGTTATTGCTGATGAAAAAAGTGCTGGACCAGAAAGGGATTTACAGTCGGAAGATATGAGCAATAATATCATTCATTGGTTAAATGAGCTTAATACTAAGCAAAGAGAAGTTTTAGCAAGACGCTTTGGTTTAATGGGCTATGAAGCGGCAACACTAGAGGATGTTGGTAGTGAAATTGGTTTAACACGGGAACGTGTTCGCCAAATTCAAGTAGAAGCATTAAAACGCTTACGTGATATTTTATCCCAACAAAACTTATCAATAGAGGCTATTTTTCAAGCTTAATCAGCTCTAAAAATTCCAGCTCACCTTTATTAGGTAAAGATAAAACAGCAAGTTACTTGCTGTTTTTTTTTGCCTGAAAATATAGCTTCACATCCTATACCCTGTGGTATGCACTAATTTAGCTCTCATATCTTCCTGTCTTTTTATAAAACCTTTTTAAAGATAAACTTGTAAAACCTGTATTGGTGTATTATTGTATTGATACACTAGTTGACGAGTTGATATTTAATGGAACAATTTATTATATCGCCCAGTTCGGGAATCCCCATCTACAAACAACTTTATAGTCAAATTGAGCGAATGGTGCTTAATGGCTATTTTTCTGTTGACCAAAGGTTACCTTCGGTTAGGCAGGTAGCTAATGATTTAAATGTTAATCCAATGACAGTATCTAAAGCATATGGCTTGTTGGAGGAACGAGGTTACCTTACCCGATTGCGTGGTAAAGGTATGGTCGTTACAGCCCGTGACAATGAAGTATTACAGCAAGAGAAGTTCACTATGTTAGATGAAATGATTAAGGAATTATTAGCCCAAGCAAAGCACATGGGAATAAGTGGTCATAAAGTCGCGCAAATGATTAGCGATAATATTGCTAGTAACCAAGATAAACCGGAAGGGAAGGAGTAAGTTATGGCGTGTATTGTTAATGTTGAAGGCTTAACGAAGTCTTATAAGAATCAGTCTGTTTTAAATCAGCTTAACTGGAAAATCGAGCAAGGTGATGTTGTTGGTCTGCTAGGAAAAAATGGCGCTGGTAAATCTACACTATTGAAAAGTATGTTAAATATTAACGACATTGAAAGTGGCACGATTTCAATCTTCGGTGAGCAATATAACCAACTTTCAACAGCAAGCAAGTCGCGTATCGGCTATGTTCCCCAAGAGAATGATGAAATCTCGTGGTTATCTGTTAATGATCTAATCAACTTTAGAAAGCAGTTTTATTGTACATGGTCAGATGAAAAAGTGACTGAATTGGTAAGTCGTTGGGAAATAGACTTAACCAAGAAAATTTCTGAATTATCACCAGGTCAGATTCAACGAGTCTTAATTATATTAGCGTTAGCGCCAATGCCAGAGTTGCTGATATTCGATGAGCCAGCAGCGTCATTAGATCCTGCGGGTCGTAGAGATTTTCTTAAAGAGATTCTCGCACTGGTTAGTGATGAAAGTATTACTGTTATCTTTTCAACTCATATCACTTCAGACCTAGAGCGGATAGCGAATAAGGTCGCTATTTTAGATAAAGGACAGATCTGCTATTTCAATGACTTAGATGTCACTAAGGAAAATGTTGTGCAATTAACCGTGCATTATCAGCCGGAACAAAATATTACTATTCCTTATCTACTGCGAGGAAAGAAATTCTCACAAGGTCAGCAAGGTATTGTTTCTCAACTTGATCAAGCGTGGTTAACAAAAATGAAACAGCAAGCCGTAGAAGTCACCATTAATCCTATGGGGCTTGAAGATATCTTTTTGGAGTTAACAGCATAATGAAGACTATTTTATTACACGGCTGGCTGGTTAAAGTATTCATTGTTTTATTGTGGGCGATTGCTATCGCGATGCGATTAACAATGACAGACGATACTCGTGAGGACTTATTACTTACGATCATAGCGTTTAGTAATTTTTTATTGTATTTGATGGTTGCAACGCGCTTACCTCTATTAACACATAGTAAAATGGCGGTACTGTTACCCAATTACTCTCAAAAGTTAAAGGGGGTATTGTTGCTGATATTTGGTGTCAGTTTACTGCCTACACTGCTAGTTTTACCTGATGTACTCACTTGGCTGGCATTTGTTTCAATATCGATTCTTTCAACACTCGTTTTTGTTGCCATGATCTATCAGCCAATATACCAAATCTTTATTTGGCTATTAATTTTGATGCCATTACCAATGGCGCTACTTGATATTCCATTTAACAAAGAGAAGTTGTTTTACTCGTTAGCTTGGTTGTTGCCTTTAATAACCTGGCTGGCATATGGATTATTAAATAAGCTTGTTAATTACCGAGGAAATCAGCGACATGTTAGTAAAATAATAGCAGTAACCAATGTAAGTATGGGAAAGACCCTTGCGGTACAAGATAGTATTCCATTTGCAGACAGAACAAGGTTGGCGCAATGGTGGGCAAATAGCCACTTTAATCATTACCGTAACATTATTAGCAATGCTACAGGAGCATCTCAAAAAATATCTAATCGTAAGTTGATTGAAATAAGTTGTCAAAGCGCTAACTCATTTGGAGTTAATGCCTATGTTGTTTGGACTGTGGGGATAACGTTACTTTGTCTATTAGGGATATCTATAGATGAAAGCTACCATCACTTTTTTACCCCTATGGTGACATTAATCCCTGCAATGATAATTGGCACTGGCAGCATCACTTTGTTTCAAATAATTCACAGCAAGAAGAGCTATTTAGCTAGGCTTGCCATTTTACCGCGTTTTAAACAGCACAATAGCTTTGCTAGCGCTTTTCTTGGCTATGTTTTTTCTAATCAAATTATGCTGTATTGTTTCATAGCTGTGTTATTGGGTTTAACCGCCAGAGTTTTTGGTCATATAAGTGTTACTATTTATATAAATTTGGTACTTATATTATTAGTCTATTGCTTTTTGACTATTTCGATAATGCTAGTTGCTTGGAGAACAGTTCGAGATTTAGGCAACCTTGTTGTTTGGCTGATGCTTATAGGCTTTATTGGCACCATTGTTTTTACAATGCATATGGCATCAACAGATATGCCCTTACTTATTTTAAATGAATTATTTCAAACTTTATTAGTGACTAGCTTGTTACTAATAGCTGCTAGCAGCTATCAATATTTACGCTCATTCTCAAAAAGATAAAATTAAAGCCAACACCATAAACTAAGTGTTGGCTTTTTTATATCACGATAAGCAAACATCAATACCTTTCCGTTTTAAATGACAAAAAATGTACAGCCCACTTTAGTTTAGTCAAGTAAAATTAGTCCCGAATAACCGCTTTCTTTTAACACTGTTGTTGACCAGTCGACTGGTAATCGTGGCATATATTTGTTAGCTAGGCTGAATAAACAGCAGAAGCTGGGCAAAAACCAGATTAATAGACTAAATTGTAATGAAAAATTTCGAATGCCCGTAGAATAAAAAGGTCATTTTATGGTAATATCGCGCCAGAAAATTTTAACTTAGAGCCAGTGAGTCTTTTTTTTTAGTGGTAACGCTA
>Ga0105356_10005893_pt1 | contig 11547 bp, 6 predicted proteins | sample GOMGulsemesocosm_3_FD_83502 | JGI IMG/M metagenome (GOLD analysis project Ga0105356, IMG submission 83502) | Methane-oxidizing microbial communities from mesocosms in the Gulf of Mexico - GOM9D Gulf of Mexico | ecosystem: Environmental > Aquatic > Marine > Cold seeps | place: Gulf of Mexico...
TTAGTTTCGCTACTTTAGTGATAGTGCTCTTTGCTGATAATCCTTTAGACATTTGTTTTATTTGTTCTATTCGATTAAACATAAAATGTTGTTCTCCGTTTTGCTTAAAACTAAGTAAAGTAAAAGCGTTAGGCGGTGATGTTTCTGCCGCTAATAGCAATGCTTTACAATATTGGATCCTAGATTGAGTATGTTTTCGCGATAAAACAACTTGGTCACAGGAGTGCTCTTGATCTTGACGAAATGCCGCATAAGCACGCCAAGATAGCGGATTGAACCAAAATAGCGCTAAGAGCATAAGCGCTAGCTGATTCGTCCACATATGGTGCTGAGAAAAATGACACACTTCATGACTGATGATCAGCTGTTGCTGCTCAGGTGTATAAAGTGAATCAAAGTCCTCAGGAATAACTAAAATTTGTTTAAATAATCCGATAAGAATAGGGCTATGAATATGACTACTCTGTGCAATGGCTAATTTATCGGCACCATTTTCGGTTAGTTGTTGCTGATATTTACTGTCAGTTAAAAAGGTTAGTTTTAGTGCTTTTCGATAGTTATATTGGCTAATGCTCCAATAACTAGTCAGTATTATAAAACCTAAAATCCATGCACTGCTGAGCCATAAACCTAGCAAACTATCTGTTGATAATTGCTGGTTAATACTCTGACTTGGTGTCACTAAGTATTGTTGCATTAAGCCACTTTGTGATTCAAAAAGTGTGAGTTCATTAAGGTACTGCCAAGGTAGGGGCATAAAATAAAGCACCAAGCTTACTGGGATAACCAGCCACAAGTTATAAACCGTATTAGCATCAATACTCCTTCTTAACGGTTGACGTAGTAACAACATCAAAGATAACAGCAGTGTTAATGGCAGTAATGAATTAACTAAGGCGCTAATCATTATTCTTCTCCCAATCTGAAATCAAAGACTTTAGTGCGCTAATATCATCTTTATTCAGGTCATTTTGCTTGGCAAAACCAGCGACTAAAGGTGCTAATTTACCGCTAAACATACGCTCTACTAGGCTCTTACTTTCCTTTAAGGTGTATGCTTCACGCTCTAATAACGGTGAATATAAATAATGACGTTGCTGCTTTTCAAAGCTAATCGCTTGCTTTTTCACTAAACGATTTAGCAATGTTTTTACCGTTTTATCATGCCACAGCTTTTCTTGATTTTTATCATCTGTACTATTGGCTGTAGCTTTGGCTCCAACACTTTCATTAAGTTTGGCAATGATATCGTTTGCACTAGCAGGGTAGTGTTGCCATAACGCTTCAAGTACTTCAAATTCGGCATTACTGATTTCAGTCATTATTGTTTCCAATTTCTTATCTAGGTATAAATCTAGGTATTATTAACTATTACAAATGTAATCTATGAGTTAAGATTACATTTGTAATCTTAACTGTCAATTATTATTTTGATTTGGATTACTTATTTAAGGCTTAACTTAAGAGCTAACTTAAAAGCTAACTTAAGAAGAGGCAATTGCAAACCTAGGAAGGTAATCAGATGAAGATTATTACTGTTGTTTTATTGAGTTTTTTTGTCTTGGCGTGTTCATCGACAAAAGTTCATCTATATACACGTTATTTGTCAGCCCAAGAAACAGAGAAAATAACTAAAGAGCTAGAGGTGTTGGGCTTTGATATTGTGGCGAATTCTCTTACATTTCCAGATGGAATTGAGCAGTCAACATTGCTCTATTCGCCATTTGTTGAAGGGGAAAATAGTGTGAATATTTTAATCGACTCGCTTGGTAAATCGGGTTGGGATATTACTAGTGTGAAACCTATTTTTGCAGGTAATCATTATTACACTAAAAATAGTGTTGGCTTGTTATTACTACCTGAGGGGGCGAAACAAAATGATCAAGTTCACCGCCAAGATCTTGTTAATGAATATGAAAGTAAAGCCTGTAATGCTTCGATAACGTTAAAGCTCAATAGTGATGCTAGTTACCAATTTTTATATCCTGATATGGAAGCAAGCCAAAAGGAGCAACTTCAAGGGAGTTGGCAGATTACCAGTTACCCATATATTGAATTAGTTTCGTCAAAAAAATTTCGCCGATTTTATTATGAAATACAAAGAAAAACTGAAACAGACGTAGTGGGTAAAATAGCGCTTATCGAGTTAAAACCATTAGAAGATCATTATGCCTTACCTAAATGCACGTTTTATTATGGTTTAAGGTAATAAATCACATGGGTTAGTGATAAAAAATAATGGGAATTACCCTAACCTAATCTAATCGAACCTACGTTAAGTTAATTATTAGCGGTGTAATCATTGAATGGTCAAAACTAATACTCGCTGATGTTCGCTAATTGCAGTATGCTTCTTTCTTGGGCTAGTTTATTAGCTATGATTAATCAGTTATTTATAAGGATATTATGTGGTTAGTTCCATTTTTAAAGGAGTTAAATACTTACTGGCTTTTGTTATTTTCGCGCCAATAGCGTTGTATGTGGTTTTGTTATTATTAAACTTATCTGATGAAGATAAATCAGCACAAGTATTGGCATTTGAAGACTTTATTGCAGAGAAGCAACAATTAACCACTAAGCAAAATGCTTATATTTCTTTAGTTGGTATTACCGCCAAACCTGATGAAAACATCCATGTTATTGGTCTTGAACGTATGGAAACTTTGGCAGATTCTAAGCTAACGACTAAGCCACTTCCCTTTAATGACTTTTTTGATGTTGATGCAATTAGCGCTCAATTGAATAGTATTTTCTCATCGTGTCAAAGAGGCGAGCAATTAGATGAAAATTGCCAGAAAAGTTTACTTAACCAGCAAGAACAGATAGCCACGCTTATTAGTGAGAATCAGCTGTTAATTCAGCGTTACCGCATGATAACTCAGTTACCACACTGGCATGAAATATTACCCGCAAGCATTGTCTATACCGATGGCATGCGTTATCAATTTTTATTATCACTGCAAAAATTAAATATGCTAGCAATTTGGCAAATGACTATTGAACGTGAGTATAACCCTGATGAAGTTGCCCGCTTGCTTGATCAGCAAGGTATTTTTGTGCGCAATATTTTATCTTCGACTCATATGTTGCTGACAAAGATGATCGCGGTTTCAGCCGTCAGGTCACATTTTAATTGGTTGGGCTTCATTATTTCAAACAATGTTTCAAACAGTGAACAATCATCAGAACAGCTGATTCTGCAACTGTCAGTGGTTAATGCCTTATCGCAACCATTAACACCAGCAGAACTATCCCTAGAACCGATTATTATTGGTGAATGGCAGTTTTCTCAAAGCTTCCATCAACAAATGATTGATGAAACTGACGGAGAGTATGCATGGTTAAATTACTTTTTAATGCCAATACTTAAATGGCAAGCGACATTAAACTTACACGCAGCAGTGATGAAAGAAGCCGTTGAGAATCTAACTGTAGAGACAAATGAAGCAAAAGAAAATCAGCTTTGTTTAACTGATAAAAATTGGCAAACGTTAACTTGGTACCGTTATAACCCTATTGGCAAACTAATAATTTGTGCACCAGGGTTAGACTTTTCTTCATATAAAGAAGCCCTCAATAGTGTTGAGGCGTTAAGAAAAAGCGAATTAGCTAAACTAACACGCTAGTTCTTAGTGGAAGTTGCTAAGCGCTGACCATCTTACGGCTGCGCAAAACCATTTCTTGCTTCAAGTAGGCGATACCAGTCAGCATGGCTATAATCAATGGCTAAAGCTTGTTTAGCGGCAACAATTCGCTCTGGTGTGGTTGAGCCTATGATAGGGCTGATGTTAGCCGGGTGTTTAAGTAACCAAGCCAAAATAAGCTGCCAAGGCAAGCAGTTATATTGCTCAGCCTGCCTTGCTAGTTCAGTCTCAATACGCTTTTCATCGGCTGGTGAGAAGGTATTTCCCCACGCAGGGTAAGCAACACCGCCAAGAGGGCACCAAGCGATAGGCGTAATGCCTTGTTGTTGGCATTGATCTAAACTGCCATCACTCAAACTACTAATGTTATGGATATTAATTTCAATCTGATTAACCAGTAATGGCTCATCTAAGGCTGATTGTAATAAGCTTACTTGTGACGGACTAAAGTTACTGACACCAAAATGTTTTACTTTACCGCTAGCTTTTAGCTGCTGCAAAGTTTGTGCAACTTGCTCAGCATTAAATAAATAATCAGGGCGATGCAACAAAAACATATCCAAATAATCTACATTTAAGCGCTTGAGCGAGTTTTCAACACTACTTGTTAAATAGTCCGCTGAAAAGTCATAACGCTGTGGTTCAAAACGAATCCCGGCTTTAGAGGTGATAATAAGTTGCTCACGAATATCTGGCGTTTCTTGTTTGAGCTCAGTTAGTAACTCGCCAAATAAACTTTCGCAATGACCGCCACCATAAATATCGGCATGATCAAAATGGTTATAACCTGCTTCAAGTGCAGCCCTAAGTGCTAACTTTCCCTTTGCTCTATCTGTTGGGGTATTTTCACCGGCAATGCGCATGCAGCCATAAATAAGACGGGTAGAGTGTAAATTGGTATTTTTATAATTAATTTGTTTCATAAGTATTTGTTTCTATCTTAATAAAAAAAGACATTTTTCTCTTAAATAATCTTCATGGTTAGGCAATTGTTGCACCGTTTTTGTCATCATCTCATAAAATGAATTCATCGTTCGTGGTAAATCAATTTGCTGTTTGTAAGCCATGATAGGGGCAACGGTCTCAGGGTGTATATTTTGCCCTGTTAAAACAGCTAACCAATTATCCTGTTTAAATAAATCCTTAGTATCCACATTCAAGTGCCCATGGCTTGAAAATAACTCTATCTGGTGTTGTAGAGAGTCAGGAATATCCATATGTTGGCAGTAACGCCAAAATTCGCTGTCATCCCGTTTGGTTGCTTTATAGTGCAAAATAATAAAATTCCGAATGTGTTCATATTCAGCAACAGTTAACTCATTAAACTGTTTGATGTTGACTTCATCGCATTTTTTATTTGGAAAATGAGCAACTAAGCGCATCACTGCTCTTTGGATCAAATGCAGGCTAGTGGACTCTAATGGCTCTAAGAAGCCAGCCGACAAACCAATGGCAACACAGTTTTTATGCCAGAACTTTTCCCGACGTCCAACATTGAAATTAATAACTCTTGGCTCTGAAAGAATTTCGCCATCAATATTACTTAATAATTCATCCATAGCAGACTGCTCATTAATGAATTCACTACAATGCACGGAGCCATTACCCATACGGGTTTGTAGTGGAATACGCCATTGCCAGCCGGACTCTTTAGCTATAGAGCGAGTATATGGACTAATCACTTTAGTATGGCTAGTTTGCACTGCGATAGCGCGATCACATATTAAGTTTTTTGACCAGTCTATAAACTTAACACCTAAGGTCTTTTCAATCAGTAAGGCTGTAATGCCGCTACAATCAATAAAAAAATCAGCTGCAATGGTTTGCCCATTTTCTAGCGTAACAGAAGAAATAAATCCATTACTTTCATGAGTAGCAACTGTTGATATTTTGCCTTCTTGTCTTTTTACACCACGTTTTTCGCTGTAGGCTCTTAAATAATTAGCATATAAACTGGCATCAAAATGGTAGGCATAATCAAAGCCTGAAAAAAGTGACTTTTTGTCAGCTGAAGGCTGAGAGAACTTGTTATTTTTCGCTAAATGCCAAGCACTGGCATAATCTTGTAATGGTCTATTATCGCCAGACGCTCGATGTTTATTCCAAAAATAAGAGAAAGGCATGTAATCAAAGTCAATACCAAAACGGCCAAAAGGATGAAAGTACTGATGGTTTTTCTCTGGCCAATTTTCAAAACTAATACCTAACTTTATTGAGCCGTTACACGCTTTCAGAAAATCATTTTCATCAATGCCAAGCATGCGATTAAAGGTCTTTATTGGTGGAATTGTTGCTTCACCGACACCAACAGTACCAATGCTATCTGACTCAATGAGTGTAATGTTAACCTTTGACTCTTTAGCATTACATTCGAGCTGTTTAGATAACATTGCAGCTGTCATCCAACCCGCCGAACCACCGCCGACAATAACGATATTGTTAATTCTATCTGTTGAGGACATTTTGCACCTTAGCCTTTTGTAATCTTAGTTAGAGCTGTAACTATGTTGCCATACATATTTTACTGAAAAAAAAAGCAACACTTCATATTCCATAAGTGTTGCTCTTTATTGTCACTAATTTACTTATTACATAGTGTAATTTACACCGAAGTAAATTGTGCGACCAAAGTACTGAATAGTACCTGTGCGCGAGGTATTACCAAAGTATGAGATATTAGGCTCATCGGTGATATTATCTGCAGAAACAACAGCCTGTAAGTTCTCAGTGAAGTTATACGATACTTGTGCCGAGAAAATAGTTTCTTCTTGGAAGTAAGCCGATTGATCACTACCAATTGCTACTTGACGACTTAAGTACTCACTACGGTATCGACCACTAACACGAGCAGAAAGCTTATCATCCCAATCATAGAATACTGTCGCACTTAATACACGTGGTGATAAGCCTTCAATTGGGCCTAGTTGATCTTCTTCACCAGGAACTGAAGATTCTACTTCAATTTCACTTTGTGTATAAGAGAAGTTCACATTAGCGCCTAAGCCAGATAAATAACCAGGTAGGAATGAAAAGGTTTGTGTATAACCAATTTCAATACCGCGCATGTAACCAGCGTCGCCATTATTTTCAGCATGGCTATAATCACCATCTTCCCATACTAAGACATTACCGCTTTCATCTTCTACTTTATTCTCTGGAATAGACGGTAATTCAAAACCATTACCTTCAAAATCATAATTAACTTCAGTGTTGTCACTTACAATGTTTTCAACATCTTTGTACCAAAATGCAAGGACTAAAGCGCCTTCTGTATCAGAGAAATAATGTTCAAAAGAAAGGTCAAATTGATTTGCATAAAACGGGCGTAATTTAGGGCTAGTTGAGCTATCTAAACCAATATAGTTACGACCATCACCGTCACGGTTAACGTCAAATTTCCAGTTACCACTGTTAGCCATTGTTGGCATTTCAGGACGAGACATTACTTTTGCATAAGCAAAGCGAATTTGATCATTTTCGGTAACACTTAAGTTAAGGTTTAATGATGGTAAAAAGTCGCTGTAAGTTTCGCTAATCTTTTTATTTTCCCAGTCACTATTGGTTTCGCCAACATCATCATAGATAGTGTCGCCATTACCTGCGCCAACATTGACTAAGCCTGTGCTGCTTTGCTTAGAATCAACATAACGAACACCAAAGTTACCTGATAAAGGTAGTCCATTGATTTCAGTGAATATATTGGCTTGTAAGTAAGCTGATAACACGTCTTCTTCTACTAGGTTAGCTTGAGTCATTGTCCAATCATGTTCCCAAGTACGTACCGGCGTGCGGTCAACATTAGGAATCCAAGCATTTAAAATAGCGTCATTATCAACAGATAAGAAGCTAGGCATACCTGATAAGTCACCACCAATAGTGCTAACAGTTGAGTTACTGCTGTCTAGAGGATGTGGCTGAAAACGCTCAACTTCAATAACGTTGCCATCAGCGTCTTTACCCCAAGTGATGTATTGACCGTTTCGCATGTTACCGTCGGTAGTTCCATATAAGAAGCGACCACGACCTAAATCATAATCACGCATTGATGCACGAGCACCAAACTCTAAAGAACTGAAGATGTCATTTTCTAGTTGATAAGTAAAATCAACACGCAATGCATCGGAAGTGTTTGACTCAATATGAGGGTAAGATTCAGAACTTGTCACCATCATGTGTGCTGTGTCAGTAAAGTCTTGATTAAAGTTAATATCAGGGTTTCTTAAACCATTTAACTGATAACTAAAAATAACATTGTCATCAATGACTGGTGTAGCTGCGCTTGAATCTTCAAAGTAGGCCATACGCAATACCTGATCTTTGTACTCTTCTTCACCTTCAGAGTGAGAGACATCAACTGTCATCATTAAATCATCTGTAAGATCAAATTCACCACGTAAACCAAACGCTGATGATGAGCTTTCAGTGGTATTGTCATCGGCTTGTGTTTGAATATTTACTTCACGTGAAGAGGCTGGGTGTGGAGGTGGCAGTAAAGTACCATCAGGGTCTCTGTAAATGGTGCCACCAACTAATGCGCCATCAGCATATAGAGGGTTGTCAATTAATAAGCCTGAACCTGGCGTGGCAATATTATTTATACCAGCAATACGTAAGCCGCGATCCCATTTGTTTGAATCAAACTTAGAGTGAAAAGCATCGAACTGAAAGCGCATGTCATCTCTTGGCTCCCAATTTAGTGCTAGAGTATAGGCGTTACGTTCATCTTCACCACCACGCTCATTAATTTCAAAGCCCGAAGATACTAAAATGCTTTCTGGGGCGCCATCATAAGCGGCAGATAAGTCTTCTTCATCGAATTGATAATTAACAAAACGACTTGAAACTGTCGGTTGAAACATACTTGCCCAACCAACTGATAAACCTAATGTGTCATCAAGAAATTTTTTCTGATATGACAAAGTTAAACGGCGACCAAAAGTCTCCGAGTCTTCATTGTCTGCTGCAGCTTCATTGTAGTTGCCGTGTAAAGAAGCACGGAATTTTTGATCTTCTTCTAGATCTAATGCATTGGCTGTTTCTAAATTAATCGTGGCAGCAATACCACCTTCAATTAATGACGCTTTTTGTGATTTATAAACTTGTGCACCAGAGATTAATTCTGATGGGAAGATATCAAATTGAATTGAACGGCCACCACTAGTTGATACAATTTCACGACCGTTTAAGGTTGAGAAAACAAAGCCACCGGATAAACCACGAACGTTTAATTCACTTGATTGGCCATCAATACGAACAGAAGTTACACCGGGTAAGCGTGTAAGGGAGTCAGCAATGGAAACATCGGGTAAACCACCAATATCATCAGCTGATATTGCATCTACAACGGTATCTGAAAATCGCTTAGTGTTTAGCGATTTAATTACACTGCCTCTAAAGCCTGTTACTTCAATAACTTCTACGTCTTTATTATCAGACTCTTCTTGTTGTGTTTTAGCTTCTTTGGGAGTTTCTTCAGCTGCATAAGCAATGTTTGACATTGCAGCGATTTGGAATCCTCCCATCATGAGTGCAATAGTCAGTGCACTGGGCTTAAATGTTTTCATGTGTATCCCCTAAGGCAAGTTGTAGTTATGCTTAATTCTTTAATGCTTGATGCTTAGGCTGTTTTCTCTGTTGAAAAGAGCTGCACCATGCAGTTTTTGCTACCTTTATTTAGTTATCGGAATGTAACTATATATACACTAGTGTTTAATCTTGTTTGTTTTGGTAATTTTATATTCAGCGAATCGAGTTTAAAACAACTTAATCAAAAAACAAGCAATTGTTGAGTGCATACGTATGCAGTTTGCTAATCATAAATGCATACGTATTCATAGATTTTTAAAGGGATAGGGTTATATACAACATCAGATGCTTTGTGTAGGTTTAAGGTGTTACTGAAAAAAATTAAAATCGGAAAAATAATTTATTGTTCCTTACTTAATCAGCAAAGTTTAGGGATAATACAAAATATATACACATAAACTAAAACCATATAGTTAATGGAGTTATAAACTCATGAAAGATAAATTCAAGCCAATTATGCTTGGAAGTGCTGTTGCAGTATCTCTAGCCCTAAGTGGCTGTGGTAGCGATCAAGCACAACCAGAAATAACAGATGTCTTTGCAGAAGTAGGCCTTTGGTGTAAAAACCCTGACCTAGTTCAAATTGCGAGTGCCGATTTTTACCCACTTACAGCAGATGAACAAGCCGGTCTTGATGCGGGTAAAGCTGCAGCCAAAGCAGCTGCAGAAGCTGAAGCGGGCGATGATTGGGATGAAGCTGCTTGGGAAGCTGAGTTTAAATATGAGCAGTTAGACCTTTATAGCATTTTAGGTTTAACGATTGAAGAAACTGAACGACAAGCTATTGCTAAAGAAGAAGCACGTGCTTTTCAAATAGCACAAGGCCAAGACGTAATTCGTGGAGAAGGCTTCGATGCTTGGTTTAAAACTTGGTTTGAAGGCATTCCACCTGCTAGCTACTTAGGTGCATCACAACGTATCAATCGCTCAGTCAATGCAACGACTCCGGCAATGGATGGTGAAGAAATTTGTTATACACCGCCGTTATCTTGTCCAAACTATAAAGTCATTGATGAGTCTGGTACTTACGAGTGTATTATTCCAGAGCAAAACCCTATTTTAGATGCCCCTGCACCTGTTGTGACTGCGGGCCCAAATGAAGCTGTAGTATTCTACCGTAATGAAAATCATGTTGATGGTGGTGATAACACCGCACTTTATGAAAACATGGTAGTTCATACATGGAATGATGATGCTGAAGTTTGTACTGCATACCATGAAGATAGTATTTCAAGTTGGGGACAAAACTCAAATTATGCTAATGAGCCAGGTAATGTAGGTATAGACCCTAATTACGGTATGTATTGGAAATTACTTTTAGTTGATAAGCCTGGTAATTGTGGCAATGTAATTTTCAATGATACTGCTGACGGTAAAAAGATTTCTGATAACGATTTAATGTTACCAATCGGACCATCAGGCAATGTGGTATTGCATAACCTTGATAAAAATGCTTTTGCTGATGATAACTTCTCAGTAAACGTGCTTGATAGCATGTTACTTATTAACCAGCATCCTTATTTTGGTGCAGAAGCTTCTACAGGCGTAACGTCTTGTGGTTGGAGCCAAACAGCAAATGATGCCGGCATATGTGTTGGTGAAGAGTTAGTTGGAGACTTAGCCTGTCCAGTTGATACTGTCGCCGTAGGTGTTGGCGCAGAAGAAGTTGCTTCTAAATGTGTAGCTATTTTTAACCCAGATGAAACCGACTTATTACTACGTGGCGGTTTTAATGGCTGGGGCGATGCAGATGATGCAAACTTTGATGCTTCTCATTTAGCTTACACGGGTAATGGTCAATACCGTGTGAATTATACTTACACCACAGATGAAGAATGTGTAATTGTTGCCGCTGTTGAAGAAAACCTAGAAGCTGAACCAGCAATTGAAGCTGTTGAAGGTGAAGATTGTACTGACTCACATGACTTTAAAGTAGCAGATATTGATTGGTCTGAGCCTAGCTCTTTCGGAAGCATTAAAGGTGGCGATCAATCAGCTGTTGGCTCTACTATCACTATGACTGTTGGCTCTGGTGTTGGTCAGAACATGAAAGTTGATATGACTAAAGACAAAATTTACCAATTCTTGGTAAATGCTAGTGATGCCGCTGCAGTGAAATTAACCATTAATGAAGTACCTGTAGATGCATACCCAATGTTAACACTTGGTACAGAAACTATTGCCCTTAGTTATAGCGCTAATGGTCAATATGTAACACGAGTTGATTTAGCTGCTGAAACGCACAGTTTCACTATTGCAGACTCGAGTACAGGTTTTGCTGTAGGTGCAATTGGTACAGATAACGTTGTTACGGCAA
>Ga0105356_10005898_pt1 | contig 11540 bp, 13 predicted proteins | sample GOMGulsemesocosm_3_FD_83502 | JGI IMG/M metagenome (GOLD analysis project Ga0105356, IMG submission 83502) | Methane-oxidizing microbial communities from mesocosms in the Gulf of Mexico - GOM9D Gulf of Mexico | ecosystem: Environmental > Aquatic > Marine > Cold seeps | place: Gulf of Mexico...
GCTGGAATCTATGCAATTCCCTAAGCATTTAGAGAGAGTACCAGAATACGCATGTGGTCATCATGAAAAAATGGATGGCACAGGGTATCCGAAAGGTTTAACGCGAGATCAAATGTCTAAACCAGCACGTATGATGGCGATTGCTGATGTATTTGAAGCCTTAACGGCTGCTGATCGTCCTTACAAACAGGCGAAAACATTATTAGAAAGCCTAACTATTATGGGGTGGATGCGTGTTGACAATCATCTTGACCCAGAATTGTTTGATGTATTTATCGACCAAAAAGTCTATCAGCCTTTTGCTGATAAATTCCTATTAGACTTTCAAAAAGAAGCATTTGATCTTTCGAAAATTCCAGGTTATGTATTACCTGAACTTAGAGAGAAAAAGTAAAATCAAAGTGTTTATTTTTAATTTAAAAGTATTTAGTCGAATGAAATAACCCTTGCCTTAGTCGTTAACACGTCGGCTTTAATTTCCTCATAATTCTCACTTAACGTAAGTAAACCAATGCCACTTTCATTCAATAAACTGCGATGTTTTTGTGAGCTTGGCTTTCTCATTTGAAAAATACGATTCTTAAATGAAACTTTTTGATAATTTATTGCATCGAAAAAGAAAGATTAAGGGCAATAAATATCTTTTTGTAGGTGTTTTTTAAAGCGGACTAAGCGTAAATACAACAATTCCTTCCTGAATTTTTTGCTTGGTAAAGTGCGGTATCGGCACGTTGAAATACAGACAACCAACTTTTATCGTTTTCTACTTCTGCAATGCCAATTGAAACCGATATTGAAGGCAAAACCGTATTGGTATCACGTTGAATTAGTTTCAATTCACTAATATCAATTCTGATTTTTTCAGCAATAGCATTTGCCTGAATTTTAGATTGATGAGGCAATACCACAACAAACTCTTCACCGCCATAACGAACAGCCAGATCATCATTCTTCAAGTTATTTTGAATGGTTTTAGCGACACGTTGAATAACTCTGTCACCAACAAAATGACCAAACTCATCATTAACTTTTTTGAAGTGGTCGATATCTATTGCTAAAGAGCTGTGAGTACTGTCAATGCTAATGTCTTTGAGCTTTTCATCACATCCACGTCGATTCAATAAGCCGGTAAGTGCATCAAGTAGGGCCTCGTGTCGAGATTGTTCAAGTTTGAATTTTAAATTATTTACTTCTTCACTGGTCTTAGATAACTCATCGGCTAAAGACTGATGTTGGGATTTGGAATTTTCAATCGTACTGAAGAGAAACTTAACAACATTTTGCAAAGACTTAGCATCTTCATTTTGGTTAAGCACGCGATCTGCTTTATTCAAACTCGATTGAATGTTTTCTTCACTAACTACTTGTTTTTGAATTTTTTCGAGTGTGCTATTTAGCACTTTTTCAAAGGGTGCTAAAATGATTTTTTCTATGTTTTTTGTGTTAGAAACAAACTTCAAAAATAGCTCGTTTAGAAAATCAGCGGTTAATATTTCATTTTTTTTAAGCTTTTGATCGATTATTGATTTAATTTCTGGATTTTTTCTACTGATATATAAATAAATAACTGCATAATTAGTCGGGTTTGGTGCAATATTATTGTTCAATAAGAATAAATTGCTTTCTTCACTTAAACGCAAAGTGTTTTGATAACTGTCTTTGATAAACATGTTTGTTCTCTAGCTTATTGAAATATCAAGTGATATTTATCAAGCTGAATAAATGGCGTTTAAGGAGTTAACTTATCCGCTGTAGAATGTATTTTTATTATGCTGCTATTCTATCGGAACATATAATCAGCAACAAGAGAATAAGACTTTAGTCACAAAGGAATATTGATATTTATCAAAAAGTATTAATTTACTCTAAATAATCCTAGATGAAGATTGAGCTCAGACACTTATAAAGTTAACCCATAAAAGAAGCCCTAAATGAAAAAAATCGCTATTTTTGTTGATGTACAGAATATCTATTACACCACTCGAGATATTTATGCCAAACAGTTTAATTATCGAAAATTGTGGCAACTGATAAGTGAGCAAGGTGAAATCGTTCAAGCGAATGCTTATGCAATTCAACGTAGCGACGATCAACAGCATAAATTTCAAAAGGCACTAAAGCATATAGGCTTTAATGTTAAACTGAAGCCTTTTATTCAACGCAGAGATGGCTCCGCCAAAGGAGACTGGGATGTAGGCATTACCATTGATATTTTAGAGAGTGCTAAAAATGTCGATATGGTGGTCTTATTGTCTGGTGATGGCGATTTTTCGATACTTTTAGATAAGTTAAATGTTGATTATCAAGTTGAAACACAGGTTTATGGTGTGCTCGCTTTAACCGCAAATGCTCTTATTAATTCGGCTTCCACTTATCACGCAATTGATGAATTTTTATTAATGTAAACTCTTACAAATACTTTTATTAACGCACTATCTTTATTGATCTAAAATCTGTTACTTTAAGCGAATAGCAATAAGAAAACTTAAAGGCGGGGCGGTTCTATGATATTGGAAGTTGCTATTTTAGATGTTAAACCCAATGAAGAAAGCGCATTTGAAGCGGCTTTTGTTCAAGCTCAAAAAATAATAATTAAGATGCCTGGATATGTTTCACATCAACTACAACGGTGTTTTGAATTAAAAAATCGTTATTTACTTTTAGTTAACTGGCAAAAACTAGAAGATCATACGATAGGTTTTAGGGAGTCAGAGGAATATCAACAGTGGCGTACTTTGTTACATCACTTTTACCACCCTTTTCCAACAGTCGAGCATTATGAAACTGTTTTTAGCAATAGTAAGTAATTGTTGATTGAAAATATTTCGTGAATAAAAATAAACAGTAAAGTGAAAAATAGGAAAAATTATGTACAAAAAATTAATAGGTCTTTGTTTTGTCGTGTTAACTTTCTCTGGTGCAGCCCTTGCGACAGAGTTTACCGAAGGTGATTATTACATTGAAATAAAAGGTCAGTTTACTAAACACAAAGAAGTAAGAGAGCATTTTTCATTTTATTGCCCGCATTGTTTTAACCAAGAACCCACAATGCATGATATTAAAGCTAGTTTACCTGCAGATGCAACTTTTGTTAAAAACCATGTTGATGGCATGCCAGGGCAAAAGCCTGAAATAGAAAAGGCTTTGACGAAAGCGCTTATCACCGCAGATATGCTAAAAGTTAAGAGTAAAATCGTCGCGGCAATTTTCAATTATATTCATGTGAATAAAGCAAAATTCGATTCTGTAAAAGACATCAAAAATTTGTTCTTATTAAATGGTGTTGATGGTGATAAATTTGACAAAACATTTGGCAGCTTTGCGGTAAATGTTCAAGCGAAAAAAATGTTTCAAAAAACAGCGAATATACGTAAACAAGGAATAGGTACAGTGCCAACTTTAATTATTAATGGTAAATATAAACCTGTCATGAGCAAGTTAAAAAGCATGGATGAATACAAGGCATTAATTGGTTTCTTATTAAATAAAACTGCCTGATACACCGTTCTTTGTTTATAAAAAAGCCTTCCACGAAAATTTTTCGTTGCAAGGCTTTTCAGTTTCAGTAGTAGTCTTAATACAAATCATCAATCAATTCTCGACCTAAATAAACTTCCCTAACTGGTAATCGCTAATGGCTTGGTTTATTTCCGCTCTAGTATTCATAACAAAGGGGCCTGCTCGTACAATCGGCTCATTTAAAGGTTTGCCAGCGATCAATAAAAACTCGGCATCGCTTGAGGCGGTTAAGGTCAAATGCTCACCAACTGTTAGTACAGCTAACTGAGTTGAAACCACTGTTTTTTTGTCGTTTCCTATCGTTAATTCACCTTTTAGCAAATAAATAAAGGCACTATGGTTTGCAGGTAACATTTGTTGAAATTTTAGATTTTCATCTAATTTAACATGCCAATAAATGGGATCTATAGTGTCATTATGAATGATGCCCGATGTGCCATTTTTTGTCGCGCCAGCAATTACTTTTATAACTTGACCGTCTTGGTTATTTTCTATCGGTATATCCTTAGCTGCATGCTCCTGATATTGGGGTGTTTTCATTTTATCTTTAGCTGGTAAATTTACCCAAAGTTGAAAACCCGCCAATAAACCTGAAGTTTGTTCGGGCATTTCTGAATGGATGATGCCGCTTCCTGCAGTCATCCATTGCACATCGCCAGCTAAAATTATGCCGTTATTGCCTACGCTGTCTTGGTGGCGCATTTTTCCGGCTAACATGTAGGTGACTGTTTCAAATCCACGGTGAGGGTGAGTTGGAAACCCACCAATATAATCTTGAGCTTGATCAGAACCAAAAGCATCAAAAAGTAAAAACGGATCTAACATATCTAAGTAAGGTGATCCGATTAATCGGGTTAATTGTACACCGTCACCATCTGAGACTTTCATTCCGTTAATAACCGCTTTTATTTCTCGTACCTTATTCATAGTTACCCTGTTAAGTTCCTGCGAAATTGCCTTAAAAATGGTGCATACTCATTGATATTTAACTCTTAGATTTTATCAAGACTAAATCAGCAAGTTGCTGTGCTATTTCATCAGATTTTTTGTCTAGATCAATTTGACTAGCATCAATTATAGTAACGTCTGTTATGCCAACAAAAGCTAAAACATGTTGTAGGTAACCAGAAGCAAAATCCATCTGACTACCAATTGGTACGCCACCTGAAGCCATAACTATGTAAGCTTTTTTATTTTCCAACAGACCTACTGGACCATTTTCACCATATTTAAAAGTTAACCTTGCTCGTGCGATAAGATCTATCCAAGCTTTTAACGCGGCAGGTATATTAAAATTATAAATAGGCGCACCAATAACTACAGTGTCAGCTGCTTTTAGTTCTTCAACTAAATGGTTAGATAAACTTAATACCTCTTGATGTTCACTGGTCCTATCTTCTGGTGCGGTAAAATTGGCACCTATCCAGTTTTCATCAATAAAAGGTAAACCATGGGCTAGGTCTCTGTCTATTATTTGCATTGTCTTATTCAGGCTTAATTCTTTGTCATTCTGTTGATCTTTCAATAAATGCGCTGTTAATAATTCTGAAATTTGACGAGTTATAGAACCCTGTAAACGGCTGCTTGAGTTTACTTTCAATATAGAAGAAGGTTTCATTTTGTATTCCTTAAAATAGGTAGAATAAGCTTTAAAGAGAAAACAAATAATGTCGTTTGTTATCTTGTCAGCTGTCTTGTAATGCTAGTTATCTTACCGTTGAGAAAAAAAAGATAAACAGTGCTAAAATGAATTTATAGTTCATTTAATGTGAACAATGGTTATCTAGGCTTTAGGGAAAAATATGAACCAAATAGAAGATATGCAAACGTTTGTCCGCATTGTAGAAGCCGGCAGTATTACCAAAGCAGCAGAGCAATTAAATACAGTTAAGTCTGCGGTAAGCCGTCGATTAACTGATCTAGAAAACAGGTTAGGGGTAAGTTTGCTTACACGCACTACCCGCAGCCAAACTTTAACCGAACATGGTGTCAGTTATTATCAGCAAAGTTTACGCCTTATCGATGATGTAACCGAAGTCGAATCTAGTCTGAGAGACAATAACTGCGCTTTAGCCGGTCGTATTAAAATTGCAGCACCCCTTTCTTTTGGTTTAGATCACTTAGGTACAGCCTTAAGAAAATTCAATGAAATTCATCCTGATATTATCTTTGATGTCGACTTTAATGATAGAAAAATTGACCTCATTGAAGATGGTTTCGATTTGGCTATTAGAATTTCTAAACTGCAGGATTCGAACTTAATTGCGAGAAAATTGACTTCAGCGAAACTTGTATTATGCGCTAGTCCAAGTTATTTGCTAAAAAATGGCGAGCCTAAAGCGCCAAAAGACCTGTTGTCGGGTCACACTAAAGTACATTACCTGGGTTCTGAATCTGCGTGGCAATTTATCGATGATTCTGGTCATCAAGTTGCGGTTAAAGTACCAATAGCGATTAGTGCAAATAATGGCACTTTTTTATGTCAAGCGGCTATCGATGGTACAGGGCTCCTCTATACTCCGGATTTTATTTGTTATAAAGCAATTCGCCTAGGGCAATTGCAGCCGATATTAACTGAGTACATGAAAGATATTGAAATTCCAGCTTATGCTATTTATCCTCAAAATAGGTATCTATCACAGCGTGTTAGAAGTTTAGTAGATTATTTAGGACAATATTTTGGTAATGAACCTTATTGGAGGGTTTGATCAACAATCAAATAAATCGGCAAACTTAATTGACTTTTATTAGGTTTGATATCATTATGATATCACTTTGGTGCGTTTTGTTAGTCCACTAAAGCCGAAATTCATCAAGGAGAACCCTATGTTCACAGAAAAAGAAATAAAAGCACCTAATGGTATAGGTATGATCGGGGTATTGCTTATAGCGCAATTGGCAGCGCTATTTTCTATTTATCTTTTCGTCATTTTTTTAGGTAAAGCGGCAGCAATTGTTGGCGCCTTATTCACCATTACAGTAGCTATTTGTTGGTTTGGTTTTTTCATGGTTAATCCAAAAGAAGGCCGCGTATTACAGCTATTTGGTAAATATGTTGGCACTGTACATTTAACGGGTTTACGTTGGGCAAATCCATTTTACTCTAAAAGAAGAGTGTCACTTAGAATTCGCAATTTTGAAAGTAGCAAATTAAAAGTGAATGACAAAAACGGCAACCCAATTGAAATTGCTGCTGTTATCGTTTGGGAAGTGGTGGATACCGCCGAAGCGGTTTTTCAAGTGGACGATTATGAAGATTTTGTCTCAATACAAAGTGAATCTGCACTGAGAAATTTAGCGACGACTTATGCTTATGATAATCATGATGATGACGGTGAGGCCATTGCCTTGCGAAGTAACCCTACTGAAATATCTGAAGCATTAAAAATTGAAGTGCAAGAACGCTTAGAAAAAGCAGGTGTTAAAGTCATTGAATCGCGCATTAGCCATTTAGCTTATGCGCCTGAAATAGCCAGTGCAATGCTTAGACGCCAACAAGCGATGGCAATTATCTCCGCCAGGCAAAAAGTTGTTGAAGGTGCCGTAGGTATGGTGGAAATGGCATTAACTAGTTTAGCTGAAAGAGATATTGTTGAACTCGATACTGAACGAAAAGCTGCTATGGTCAGTAATTTGTTAGTGGTATTATGTAGCGATGAAGCGGCGCAACCCGTGGTTAATGCAGGCAGTTTGTACTAACCTGTGCACTTTTTCAGTCAAACTAATTAATAAATGTCATTGGTATAATAAAAACTACGGAGTAAATTTTGGCGAAAAAAGCTTATCCACTAAGGATCAATGAAGAGATACTTAAAGCAATGCAAGTATGGTCTGATGATGAGCTTCGTAGTTTAAATGCGCAGATTGAGTACGTCTTAAGGGATGCTTTAAGAAAGTCGGGTCGTAGTAAAAAACGCACTATTGAGCCGATCATTGATCCCGTAGATGAATAATTATACCAATATTGTTTTCTGAAAATGTTATTCAAAGACAATTTCACTCGTGGTCGGGATCTTAAATACCAATTTATTATTAATGAGTTTTGAAGGCGTATAAGCGCCTCCTTTAACCTCGTTGTCGAGTAAGAATGTAGCAACTTCTATTGCCGCAAGATAAGTGAGTTGGTAGCCATTGCAAGTTTCGAATTTAGCCGTAATTTTGGCACCTACGGCATTGCTTACTTCACCCCACAAGCAAGTACGTAAAGACTCTCTTTGTTCTTCATTTGGTCCTTTGGTGCTTTTATCAATTTTCGCTTTGATTAAACTCTGGACAAAATTGAGTTTAAATAGCCATTTAAACCAATTCATTTTACGCATACCATTTGCCGATTTCGGCGACATCGGAATATATACTTCGATATTCGGTATGGCTGTAGAATAAAAAGCGGTTGAAACATCGCCCCAAGGAATGGTTACTGCATTTTTTTCACCGGCACCAAAATCAATTTTACGTTGTTTAAATGCTAAAGGTACCTGAACGATTTTGCCGTTTATCCTTACTCTTCCACCTGTTGCTATACCTTCAATCGATGTTTTTGCCGTGCCAGGGCTCATGCCTGAACCTGAGTCAAAGCCCAATGCAAGGTGAGTTGCATCAGGCATTTTTTCTTTTAATAGACTGGCTAAGCAATCGGTAGGAATAACATCAAAGCCTACTCCTGGACATAATATAATGCCCACTTCCTTAGCTGGATTATGTAGCGATTGCGCTAATTCAAAAACACTTATTTCACCAGTAATATCGGTATAATGACTCTTAGCTCCGATGCATGCCTTCATCATCGGCTCTGCCGTTGCGGAAAAGGGTCCTGCACAATGAATGACTAAGTGAATATCTATTAAGTTTTCCTCAATAACATCAGACTTATTGTCTAAAGAAAATACTCGAGACGGCAATTCATATTCAGCAGATAACGCGTCAATTGCCACTTGATTCCTACCAGCCAAAATAGGCTTTAATCCCTTGTTGACAGCTTCTTGAACAATTAGTTTTCCTGTATATCCATTCGCACCATAAATCATTAATTGTTTGTTTGACTCTGTCATTTTATTTCCCGTCGTATGAGTTGTAGTTATCTATTTGTATATATGTACAATTAACTAGTCAAGTTACCCAGTTAACTATAGAAAGTCACTACCTGATTGCAACTTTAAATTGCTTTATTAAACAATAAAGGCAGACTAAATAAAAATGCCAGCGAAGGTGCTTTTAAGTAAATCAACTTTATTTTGTTCTTTAGCCGTTTTCTTATAAACCATCGATAAATCAAATTGGTAAGTTAATTCACTAGGTTTAATAATACGTATTTCACCTTGATTCAGTTCTTCTTGAATATAACTTTGCGGTAAGTAACCAATATAACGGCCAGACAAGATCATAGTTTTACGCGTATCAAATTGATAGGCCTTCGCGGCAAGATTCAAATTCTTTAATTGCTCTCGACCTGCATTATCAATGTCTATGCCAGGATGAATCGCAGGCGTTTCAGACAAAGCTTGTTGACTAATTTTACTATCAACTTGTGAAAAAAACGGATGTGATTGACCACAACAAAGAAAAATAGGTTCGCTATACAAAGCGTCGTAACATAACCCTTCCACTTGTTTGTAGTTGGGGAACAGTCCGATATGTGCCTTATCTTTCAATAACTGCTTTTCGATATTATGAATACTGTCGCCATCAAGAACGATATGTAAACTCGGTGAGCTGTCATGGATTATTTGAATTGCTTGGGCAAGTTTTCTTTGCTTAATATTATTGAGTAAATCAGAGCATAAAATGACTAATTCACCACTCAATTCCTTTCCTAAACTGCCAACAAATAAGGAAAAATCATCTAAAGAGTCAAACAAATTAATCGCTGCGTGATAGACAGATTGCCCTTCTTCAGTAAGAGAAAAGCCGCCCCGACCACGCAAACAAAGTTTCAATTTCATTCGAGTTTCAAGATTAGACATGTGCACACTGATAGTTGAACGTGTTATGCCTAACTCTGTTTCAGCCGCCGCAAAGCCGCCATTTTCTACTACAACTTTAAAAATACGTAGCAGTCGTAAATCGTATTCAGTTACAGGTCGAGGAATAATCGATGATTTGTACATAAGTTTTATATACTCCAAACTTTATGTTTATTGTTTAGTATTTAACCCGAGTTAAAATTGATATTCAATAGTAAACATTGAAAAAGCAGATATAAATTTTGCACAAAGCTGTTTATTGAAACAGTGTAATAGAGGTAAGCAAATGCAACACTCAAATGTAACGTTGAAAGATCAACAATTATTGAAAAATTTTTCCTACATCAATGGTAGTTGGCACAGCAGTGCTAATGAAATTTCAGTCACTAACCCGGCCAATGGTGAGTTAGTTGCCAAAGTAAGTAATGCGGGTATTGCTGAGACAGAATTAGCGGTTAAAGCCGCGAAAAGCGCGTTTAAATTGTGGTCATCAAAGTCTGCCAATGAACGTGCGACGTTATTACGTAACTGGTTTAATCTAATGATGGAGCACCAAGACGACTTGGGGCGGATATTAACCTTAGAGCAAGGTAAGCCTCTAGCGGAAGCCAAAGGTGAAATAGCCTACGGTGCCGCGTTTATTGAATGGTTCAGTGAGGAAGGTAAACGTGTTTATGGCGATACTATTCCTGCTCCATCAGGAGATAAACGTATTATTGTTATCAAACAGCCTATTGGTGTTGTTGCAGCAATTACGCCATGGAATTTTCCTAATGCAATGATCGCTCGTAAAGCGGCGGCGGCACTTGCGGCAGGTTGTACTTTCGTAGTTCGTCCTGCAACACAAACGCCTTTATCCGCCTTAGCTATGGCTGAATTAGCGGAACGTGCGGGTATTCCTGCTGGCGTTTTCAATGTCGTTGTTGGTGATGATGCTCGTGGTATGGGTAAAGTCTTAACTGAGCATGTAGATGTTGCTAAATTTACTTTTACAGGTTCTACCGGTGTCGGTCAGTCATTAATTAGTCAATGTGCATCGACGGTGAAAAAAGTGTCAATGGAATTAGGTGGCAATGCTCCCTTTATCGTTTTCGATGATGCCGACGTTGATGCTGCTGTAGCGGGGGCTTTAGTATCTAAATACCGTAATGCGGGACAAACTTGTGTGTGTACTAACCGTATTCTTGTTCAAGAAGGCATTAAAGAAGAGTTTACAACGAAATTTATCGCCGCGGTTAAAGGTTTAACCTTGGGAGATGGTTTAACAGAAGGTGTAACTATTGGGCCAATGATTAGCGAATTGGCTGTTGCTGATGTTAATGACTTAGTTAAACGTTCAGTGGCTGAAGGCGCTGAGTTGGTATTAGGTGGAGAACCAAGTGAGTTAGGAGGTGGATTTTTAGCGCCAACTATTTTGACTAATGTGACCAATGAAATGCCTATTGCTAATAACGAAATTTTTGGTCCAGTATCGCCAATCATCACATTTAAAGATGAAGCGCAGGCTATCGCCATCGCTAATGATACAGAGTTTGGTTTAGCGTCATATTTTTATTCTCGAGATATAGGTCGTATTTGGCGTGTTGCTGAAGGCTTAGAATATGGCATGGTAGGGATTAATGAAGGTCTAATTTCCAATGCGGCAGCACCATTTGGCGGCATGAAGCAGTCAGGTAACGGTCGTGAGGGGTCCAAATATGGTTTGGATGATTACATGGAAATCAAATACCTTTGTATGGGCGGTTTAGATAAGTAATTGAGTAGAAATTAACCCTACTGATTACCCCTTTAAATTCTGACCTTTAGATGCGTCATTTCGGTGGTGTTTATGTCGGGATTTGTTTCTCAACTACAGAGCCCCTAGTATAATTTGAGGGTGACGACACAGTTAGAAGTCAGTTCTTAAATGACTTAGTAACAAATATAGATAGGAAGTAAAACAATGAACAACGCACAATTACAACAACGTAAAACAAAAGTTATCGCTCGTGGACAAGGTAATGTTTACCCTGTTTATGTTGACCATGCAGAAAATGCTGAGTTATGGGATGTTGAAGGCAA
>Ga0105356_10005900_pt1 | contig 11537 bp, 12 predicted proteins | sample GOMGulsemesocosm_3_FD_83502 | JGI IMG/M metagenome (GOLD analysis project Ga0105356, IMG submission 83502) | Methane-oxidizing microbial communities from mesocosms in the Gulf of Mexico - GOM9D Gulf of Mexico | ecosystem: Environmental > Aquatic > Marine > Cold seeps | place: Gulf of Mexico...
CTAACTACTGATACAGGTTGGTATAAGCTTAGAATAATTGCTAAAATCGAGCATATTTTTAAAATGAAGCGATCAAATGGCAATTAACTGGTTTCCTGGGCATATGAACAAAGCTCAAAACGAAATTAAAGAAATCCTCCCTCAAATAGATGTGGTTATTGAAGTCTGTGATGCAAGGTTACCTTTTAGTAGCGAAAATCCAATGATCACTGAAATAAGAGGAGACAAACCTCTTATTAAAATTCTAAATAAAAGTGATTTAGCAGATCCTAAATTCACCTCCATTTGGTTAGATTATTTAGAGTCTCAGCATAATGTTAGAGCGATCGCCTTAACAACCGAAAATCCAAGTATCGCTAAAACGATCCCAAGTCTGATCAAAAAGTTGGTACCCAATAAAGATGAAGCAGGCAAGCAAATTAATGCTGTTATCATGGGGATCCCCAACGTTGGTAAATCAACACTCATAAATACATTAGTAGGCAAGGCAAAGGCTAAAGTAGGGAATGAGCCCGCTGTTACGAAAGGACAGCAAAGGATACGTCTAGAAGACGGTTTATACCTATTCGATACACCTGGTATGTTATGGCCTAAGATCATAAATGCTAACAGCGGTTATCGTCTGGCAGTATCAGGTGCTGTTAAAGATACCGCATTTGATCATGATGATATTGCATTGTTCGCTGCAGAGTATTTACTTAAGACTTACCCTGAGCGTGTAAAATTGCGCTATAAACTGGCATCTATACCTGAGCATGATAGTGAACTTATTGAAGAAATAGGCAAACGTAGGGGATGTGTAAAAAGCGGCGGGAGAATCGATACCCATAAAGCTTCGGTTATCCTTATAAATGAAATAAGGGATAAAACGCTTGGACAGATAACATTCGAAACGCCAGATATGATAGTGAAAGAAGAAGTTTATTTTAGCGAATTGGAAGCCGAAAAAATTGCAGCTAGAGAAGCAAAAAAAGCAGCTCGCGGTAGAGGTAGGAAAAATAAACGCTAATAGCGAAACCACGTTAAGTAGATAATTTTATATGTAGACAAAACATCAAGGATAATTAATGGACTTAATAACAGAGAGCAATTTCAAGTTACATACTCAATTACAAGTGGATTGTATAGAGCTTATAGATTTGCCCTTGTGTAAATTACTCGTTTGTAATGATAGTGCTTATCCTTGGTTTATTTTGGTACCTAGAGTTGAATGTGCCCAAGATATCTATCAGTTGGATTGGCAACAGCAACAGCAATTTTTAAATGAATCGAGTATGTTAAGTGAATTGTTAATGACAGAGTTTCAAGGTGATAAGATGAACGTGGCAGCGTTAGGCAACGTTGTGCCTCAACTTCATATTCATCATGTTGTTAGATTTAAAACTGATATAAGTTGGCCAAAACCTATTTGGGGTCAAAGGGCATTAACACCATATACAGAAAGTGAAATTCAGCTACTAAAAGAAAATTTACTCCCTAAAATTTCAGCTGTTTTAATGCAGTAACTTTTTGATCACTAAATTAGTTACTGCATTAAGTATATTGAATAAATGACTAAGCTACATTTTTCTCTTGGCTAATTGATATCTGCTCAAGAGATTGTGATAAATCTTCTACTAAATCGGCTACGTTTTCCAAGCCAACAGAGATACGGATCAAGGTGTCACTGATACCAGCTTCAAGTCTTTCTTCTTGAGTGTAAGGAGAGTGAGTCATAGAAGCTGGGTGTTGGATCAAAGATTCTGCATCACCTAAACTAACGGCGATAGAGAATAAATTCATACGGTTTATAAACTCAGAACCTCCAGCCAAGTCACCTTTTATTTCAAAAGCAATAACCCCACCAGCTGCTGACATTTGTGTACCGATGAATTTATTACCTGCATGACTCTTTAGTCCAGGATAATAAACTTGCTCAACATTAGGATGCTTTTCTAAAAACTCTGCGATAGTTTGTGCATTATTACAATGACGTTCCATACGAATAGGCAAGGTTTTAATACCACGTAAAATAAGCCAAGCATCATGTGGGCTGATTGTTGCGCCTATATCTTTAAGTGCAGTCATTTTAATGTTCATGATCATTTCACTTGTACCACATATAATGCCTGCTACGACGTCACCATGGCCATTTAAGTACTTAGTGGCACTGTGAACAACAATATCAATACCGAATTTTCCAGGCTGTTGTAGAACTGGCGTTAGGAAAGTGTTGTCTACAATTGAGATTATTTCATGTTTCTTAGCGATATCAGCGATTTCTTTAATATCCAAAACAACAAGATTCGGGTTGACAGGAGTCTCTAAAAAAATAACTTTAGTATTAGGTTTAATCGCCTTTTCAATATTTTCAGGCTCCGTCATATCAACAAAAGTCACTTCAATACCAAACCTCGTTAACATATGGCTTATCAAAGCGTAAGAACAACCATAAATAGCTTTAGAAGAAATAATATGGTCACCACATTGTAAGTTGGCTAATAATGCACCTGAAACCGCACCCATACCAGTAGCTGTAGCTGCAGCATCTTCCATATTCTCCATTGCTGCAACACGCATTTCCAACTGACGAGTCGTTGGGTTACCTAAACGTGTGTAGATATATCCTTCAGCATCACCAGCAAATCGGTCTGCACCTTGTTGAGCATCATTAAAAATAAAGGTAGAGGTTTGATATAGTGGTGTAGCCAATGAGCCAAATTGGTCATCATTGATTCTGCCTGAATGTATTGCTTTGGTTTCGATATATTTACTGTTGTTCATTTAATTCTCTCAAAGTTCAGCACCGTTCTTATTTTTAGTAGTGCATTGTGATAATTAGCCTGATTGTTATGTTTACGAAAGCAATAAATTGGCCAATTATTTAAATAACAGCAAAATCAGTTGCTTATGTTGTTTTTGCTATTTACGAATCTTCGTTTTGTAATAATATTATTACAATAAGGGGTAGGGGTTTACTGCTGTACCTTTATTTATCAGCATTACATAGCAATTAGTGCTAAAACTAGCTTGTAATGAAAATAGTACAGTGTAATAATTTGATTACAAGAGGTACTTTATGCGTTTAGAAATAAAATCTAGTAATCGAATAGGCATTAGCCAAGAAATATTAGCAATATTTGCACAGCAATCATGGAACTTGAATGCAATGGAAGTTGCCATGTTTTATACCTATGTGCATCTAGAGCAGGAAGGTTTAAAATTTAACGATGTAAAATTATCATTGAAACATGTTCAAGGTATAATTCATTGTAAGCCTTTAGATCTTTTACCTTCAGAACGCAGGGAAAGCCACTTACAGGCTTTATTATCAAGGATCCCCGATCCAATTATTGATATCGATAACAAAGGCATCATATTAGCCGTGAATCAATCAGCTAGAAATATTCTGGCGGCTAATAAGCATTCAAATGATAATAAAAACCTGCCAATCGAAGGGCAATGCATTGATAACTTTATCGAACAAAATTATCAAAGTTTACTAACAGATAAACCAACAAGTACTTCAATTCTTTTTTTAGGGCAATCTTATTTAGCAGATTTAAGCCCTGTTTTATCTGATGTTAAATCGGCAGAAAACACGGTTAGCGGTGCAGTGATCATTCTAAGAACAATGAACACTTTAGGCCGACAAATTTCATTAATGCAAACACAAAAAGAACAAGGTATTGATAGTATTATTGGCGAGTCAGCAAGTATTAAGGTACTGATTGCTCAAACGCTAAAATTTGCCGAATTGGAGTTGCCTGTTTTATTAAGTGGTGAAACGGGAACAGGCAAAGAGTTACTTGCAAGAGCGCTACATAATGCCGGAAATCGAGCCAAATCACCTTTCTTAGCAATTAATTGTGCTGCGCTTCCTGAGCATTTACTTGAAAGCGAATTGTTTGGCTATGCACCTGGTGCTTTTACAGGCGCTCAAAAAGGTGGGAAACCCGGATTATTCGAATTAGCCGACTCAGGCACTATTTTTTTAGATGAAATTGCTGAAATGTCTGTGTATTTACAAGCTAAGTTACTGCGTTTTCTGCAAGACTTTAAATATCGACGCGTAGGTGGAACCAAAGAGTTAAAAGCCAATGTACGTATTATTAGCGCGAGCCATCAAAACCTAACGCGATTATTAGAAAAAAAGTTATTCAGAGAAGATTTATTTTATCGCCTAAATGTTTTGAATTTAGCATTACCACCGTTAAGAGAGCGCAAAGATGATATTCCGCTTTTAGTTACACACTTTATTCAAAACGCAGCATTGCAGGTAAATCAGAGGGTGCCTAAGGTCAGTGAAGATGCACTGCGCACTATGCAAACTTATAAGTGGCCAGGTAATGTAAGGCAGTTGCAAAACATTTTATTTAGAGTGGTCGCGTTAAATACAGATGACGTAATAGAAAAAGAGGATCTAAATAGTGCATTATCGCAATTTGATCAGAGCGATATTCCTAACAAAAGTCATTATATAAAACCAGAAAACGCATTAACTTTGTCTGAAGAAAATCTGAGTGATTGGGCTAGTGCTCAAGCCGATTTCGAATATTCGCTTTTAAAAAAGCTCTATCGACAATATCCGACGACCAGAAAATTAGCGCAAAGATTAAAAGTATCTCATAATAAAATCGCCATGAAGTTACGTGAGCATGGCATAAAGTTATAATGATTTTTATATGTGGAAGTTTTTATCCACCGACAAACTTTACTTTAAAGCCATTCTTTTCTAAAACTTGTTGGATCACGTCTCTCTTATCACCTTGAATTTCGATAACTTCACCGACTACACTGCCGCCGGTACCACAGGTTTTTTTTAGTTTTTTGGCTAATTCTTTTAAGGCTTTAGCATCTAGCCCTAAACCTGTAATGGTAATTACGCCCTTGCCCTTACGCCCCTTAGTTTCCCTTCGTACTCGGGCAAAGCCATCTGAAGGAGTTACAGCTTTAGTTTTGTCTTGTGAGGTAATTCTGCCGCTATCTGTTGAATAAACAAGGCGAGAGTTAGTATCTTGCATAAAAGTGTCACTGGATTAAATTAAGATCAAAAGGGAAAGTGCGTTATTTCCTTAGGGATGTCAACTTATTAATCTTGGCTCAATCAAATAAATTGGCGAATCGCTGGTTAATAGGTAATATTGATTAATATTATAATTTAAATTGAATTTGTCGATTGATGCATTTACCCAACTTAAAACACCTCCAATACTTATTAGCACTACATCAACATCAACACTTCTTACGCGCTGCTCAAGCTTGTTTTGTAAGTCAATCAACGCTAAGTAGCGCGATATTAAAGCTTGAAGAACAGTTGGGATGTCAATTAATAGAAAGAGACCATAAGGCTTTTTTATTTACTGTTCAGGGGGAAGAAATAGTGTCTATGTCTAGACAACTATTGGTATCTGCAAGTGATATGGTGGATTATGCAAAGCAGCAAGGAAATCCATCGTCGGGCAGTATACGCATTGGTTGTATACCGACAATCGCTCCTTATTTATTAACTGATTTAGTGCAAACTTGCCAGGAAGAAATACCCGCCATTGCGCTGTATTTGCATGAAGATACCACTGAAAAGTTATTGCAAATGTTATCTAAAGGGGAAATCGATACCGCGATACTCGCTTTACCTGTTAGCCAACATCAATTTAAAACCAAAGTTTTAGGCAAAGATCATTTTTACATTGCTGGTGATAAAGACTTGGTTGAAAAGTTTTCTCAACAGGCAAACGGCCAACAGCTCAACTATCACCAATTACCCGATCAAAGTGTATTTTTACTGTCGCAAGAGCATTGTTTAACTGAGCATTCAGTGTCTGCTTGTCAAATTTCCAATCAAAATAAGATTAATCGATTTTCGGCATCTAGTATTGCGACTTTAGTACAAATGACAGCTTTTCATCATGGCATTACTTTTCTTCCCCAAATGGCTGTAAATAAGGGACTTGGTGTTGCAGAAGGGTTAACGCTTGAACCTATACCCTCTGGTGCATATCGAGAAATTGGTTTGCTTTGGCGAAAAACCAGTTTAAGACAACAGACATTTAATCAATTAGCTGAGTTAATAGAGAGCTTGCTAACAAAGCCTAACCAATAAGGAAAAAGAAGATTATTATAAAAATAATAAAAAATTTTCAAACTATTTATATTCGCTAACCTACATTATAAATAACAAGATAAAAACGCGATAAGAATCAAGAAAGTATTTTACCAATAAAAACAGAAATATTAAAAAATAAACGACAAAATAAATAGGAATATATGTGTTTGAACGAAGCGATGAAACGCTAGTAAAACAGGCGCTAAAGGGTAAGAAGTCCGCTTGGATAGCCTTAGTAAAAAGGTATGAAAAAAATTTATACAACTATACCTTAAGAATGGTGAGTAATCCTGATGATGCCCTTGATTTAATGCAGGATGTCTTCATGGCTGTTTTTAAGAATTTGTCATCATTTCGTGGTGATAGCCCATTTAAAGGCTGGATGTTTAAAATTGCCCATTACCGCTGTATTGAGCATTATCGTAGAAAGCGTCCGACACAGTCGTTGGATGATAGCCCTGAACAGGTGGATGAAGATAAAGAAGTGTGTCCTGAGCAACAATTATCGACTGGGCAACAAGCTATTGAATTAAAACAAGCGATTCACGGATTGCCTTTTAATCAAAAAATAGTAGTGGAGTTAAAGTTTTATCAGCAATGCACTTTTGACGATATTGCAATACAGTTAGGAATTTCGACTAATACTGCAAAATCTCGATTATACAGTGCATTGGATAAGTTAAAGAACCATTTGGAGGTCGCTTATGTCCAAGGATAAGAAGCGTGAAATAAACGAAGATCAACTTTCTAATTGGCTTGATGGAAAGTTATCAGATAAACAAGCAACTGCATTACGTGATGCTATTGAAGCTAGCGCCGAAAAGCACATTGATGGAGAGCATGATTTCAATGAAGAACAGCTTTTAAAACAACGAATGAATACAGCGCAATACATCGAGCATCAAGCTGGGCTTTATCATAATAAAAGTGTTCCTAATTGGGATAGAGGAAAGGCATTTGTCACTGATCATCAACCTTGGTGGCAATGGCGGGCATTACCTGCCTTATCACTAGCTTTTTCGATGTTTGCTATTGCTCTGGTGTTATTTAAAGTTGAGTTAGTTTATCAACCTGAAGGGGTGATGTTAAGTTTTGCAAATAGTCATTCTTATCGAAATAGCCCTGAACAACAGGCTAATTTTATGGCCTTGGTCAACAAAGAAGTCGATCGAAGGTTAGACGCAAAACTGACTGCTTTTGCAAGCGAACAGCAGGTTATATTGGCGAATTATGCCGCGGATATAAAAGTTAAACAGCAAGATAATAATCTACAACTTGCCAGTTACGTCATGGGCGCATCAAGACAAGAACGTAAAGAAGATATGTCTGACTTTATTAATTACATTAACGATCAACGGGTCGATGAAAAATTTGAACAAACCTTAAAATATGATCAACTTGAGCAGGCGATCTTAAATATTAATTCTACTGATAAGCGTTACAAGTTAAAAAACGCGAATCTAATCACCGAGGAGTAACAAAGAATGACAAAATTACCTTTTAAATTGGCAGCGATTATATTGCCTTTCTCTTTAATGGTTACCAATGCTAATGCTAAGCAAGATAACTACACAGCTATGCACAAACAACTTAATATTATGAGTAATATTATTAAATCATCAGTTAACGAATCACAAGAAAAGAGCGTTAAGGTTTCAAATATTTCAAGTATTTATCTTAAAGGACAGGGGGTTGTATTTACGATTAACTCTGGAAGTCATTCGCGCAGTTGGGGAAATTATAATCTAAACTTTTCAATGCCTGAATTACCTGACTTTCCCGACTTTCCTCAAGTCGTATTTAGTGATGAAGAACAACGTCATATTAATGAATCTGTTTCACAAGCAATGGAATCAGCTTCTCAAGGATATGAGCGAGCTATGGAAGTTTTTCAGGAACAAAGAGAGAAATCTAGAGAGCTTGAAGAAGAAAAGCGAGATCTTGCTTATGAATTAAGAGACGTTGAACGTGAAAAAAGAGATATTGCTTACCAGATTAAGCGAGCTGATGAGCAAACCCAAAAGGAACTAGCAACCGAATTAAAGACGCTTGAGAAAAAGCAGTCTATTTTCGAAAAGAGCAAAAAAGCGATCACAGAAAAAGTCGCAGACCTGAAACAGAAGCAACAAAAAAGAGCTAAAGAACAAGAAAAAGAAAGAACGCGCTATTACCAGTCTTTAACAACGACATTAGCTGATACTTTATGTTTATATGGTAATGGATTAAAAGCATTGCCTAAAAATGAAAATGTAAGCCTTATTATAAAATCAGCGGGTGATAAAGCCGGTAGAAGTTATAGAGACCGCATATTTGTCTTTGGAAAGAAAGATATAACCGCATGTTCTATGGACAAGATAAATGCTTCTCAGTTGCTAAGTAAAGGAAGTGACTATCAGTTCTAAATTCGCATAAATGAGTAAAAAAAATCCACATTAGTTGGATTTTTTTTTTGCCTTAATAGAAACATCAAACGAGTGAGCTTTCAAATCGAATTTATTACCACCAAAATTTTAATTTTACTCTTTGCTTTAAGTTTCTAAACAAGTTCAAAGGTAGAGGTTTATTATTCTTTTTACCATTGTTTAATATATCGTCAACGGTATCTAGTATTCTGGCTGATGATTGGCCATCTTTATAAGGATGTAGTTGTTGGGCGTAGTCCAAAATAGCTTCAGTTAATTGATCGTTTCTGGATAAAGCGTTTAATATTGAGCTTTCAAGATCACTCGCTTTTGATATATCAATTAAATTGTTCGCAGGGTGGCTATTATTTAATGTTACAACGGGTTTTCCAAGTAAGGAAAACTCGCCAATGACAGATGAAGTATCTGATAACAAAATATCTGCCCATTGTAATAATTCGTTTATTCCGTCAACGGCTACGATTTTTAAATTTTCAAAATGTAGAGTGTGGTATTTTTTTACCCACTCAGACGCCATTTTAGGATGAAACTTAATTATCCAGTTGTAGTTGTCTTTGTTGATTAAGTTTTGAAGCTCGTCAAATAATTCAGGTGCAGAAGTTAATGAAGGCGAAAAGGTAGGTGCATATAATATATTCGGCTTGTCATTATCAAAGTGCTTGGTAGCTTTAGTTGTAAATAACGTATCTAGTTTAGGCCAACCTGTTTCAACAACATCGAAGAATTGATGTTTGTTGGCTAATTCAACAAAACGTCCAGTACATGCAGCGCCATGAGTACAATAGAGATCAAAACATTCTCTAATAGTAAAGTGTCCTTTTTTCTTCCATTCTAATCCGTGAAAAACGTGTACTTTTAAGCCGGGTATAAACCTAGGGATCATATTTCCAGGAATAAAACATGCCTGTGGAGCATAATTGATTAGCTCTTTTACGTTGTCAATAACAACTTCATTAGCTTTTAAGTTTGTCAGGTTTACTCCGTTTCCTGAAATAAACCATTTTACTTCATCTCCTCTGCTTATTATTTCACTTTGAAGAGGTCTTAAAATTTCGAAAGAGTAATTTTCGGAAATATAGAATAAATAACGTTTTAAGGACATATTTTTTTCTTTATAAAAACAATGGTTATTAAAATAGCATTAAGGGTTTAAAATAAATTCGCTTTTCCGAAAGAAAAGAATATCACCTGGATTATATTTATTTTTTAAAATATCCAAAACATGCTTAGATAAATCCTCACAGGACATGGCGTTATCGTTAGATAAATTAAGTTTATCTCTAAATTTAGTGTCTATTGCCCCAGGGCATAAGCAATAAACCTTAAAACCATCATTTGCAAATGATTTGGAAAGAGTAACAACACCTGCTTTTGACGCACAATAGGATGACCAGTCAGGGTAGGCATTAAATGCTGCAGTGGAAGAAATATTAATAATTATGGTTTTGTTATTCGCCAATAGAGCACTTTTAGTCGTTAGAAATGTGCCAATGAGATTAACATTGATATCATTAATCCATAATTCAGTATTCGTCTTTAATATTCTTTTGGGATGAATACAACCGGCGTTATTAATAACTACATCAAATCGCTTATGCTGGAAATAATTCAGAACACTAGAAGGGCTTGTTACATCCAACTCACTACGGCTCGTAGTCGTAATATTAAATTTATTTCCATGGTTCTTCTTGAAGTCGACAGCCCAATCGCCAGCTCCGCCAGTAATTAATATATTTATCATTATTTAACTATATCTGGATTTTCGTGTCTGTCGGAATTCTTTAATAATTCGTTATATTGATTGACTATTTTAGTCTTCAAATTGGAGCTACTAACACCAGCACCATAAGGAAAATAAAAGACTTTTACGCCCAAATCTCGCAAATAATCGTATTTTCCTTTCCAGTCGTCACCTACTACGAATATATCGATATTTAAATCTTTAACTCTTTCCGTATGTTCAAGTGAGCGTTGCGGAATTACTACATCTGGATGTTTTAGTGCTTCAACTATCGCAATACGTTCATCAAAGGGAATGGCAGGTGGTTTTTTATAAGAACAAACTAATTCATCTGTACTAACGCCAACAATTAATGTATCACCTAGGCCTGCGCCGTACTCTATCATTTTTAAGTGATTTCGATGAAATAAGTCGAATGTCCCAGAGACATAAACGATTGAAGCCATTATAAATCCAAAATAGTTAATTAGTTTTAGCGATAGTATATAGAATAAATAAGGTGAAGCAAGGCGTGTTTTATCGACTTTTTTCACAAATTTTCATTGAGAGAATAGGTGAAATTATTAGTCTAATTCATAGATAAAAGAAATAGTTAACTTAGTTGTCAAACATTTAATAACATTGAATTTCAAATGAATAATTGGTAATTTATATCTTAGAGTAATAGTTACCAATTATATTTTAGCAATATCTTAGAATAAGAATCTCCGTAAGTATCTGAACCTGAAATCAATGACAATCCCAAGAAACCATTTTTATAAGCAAAGTTATAATTAATTTCACCTTCGAACGAACGTTGATAATCTACTTCTTGCGAAGAATAATTATTTATTGTTCTTAACCTGAATTGAAGGTGGTCATTATTTGACAAATCCCAGTTAAATCTGAAAGTGGTGAGATTTGCTTCTACAGGGTCTGTAATGGTTTTATGCTCTCCCCACCAATGCCCCATTATGCGAAGGTTATTTCTGTATCCTTCGTCATATAAATGATGGATATACCAGCGATCCTCAAATAATGTATGTTCTAAATACATCGAAGTATCAGAAGTTAAGTAAGGAAAAAAGAAACCTAAAGTAAACCCCTTATTGCCTAGTAAATAATTCTTGTAATCGTTGGTATCTTCACCTCCAAATTCTGCGTAAATACTAACAGGGGTATCGAGAATTGAAATATCAAACTTTGAAGTGACGGAGGCGATTTGGTTACCCACTTCAACATTACAATCCTGTAAATCTGAAAGACCACCACAATTGTCACTACTTACAGGGTCAATGATCGCATCCCA
>Ga0105356_10005901_pt1 | contig 11535 bp, 10 predicted proteins | sample GOMGulsemesocosm_3_FD_83502 | JGI IMG/M metagenome (GOLD analysis project Ga0105356, IMG submission 83502) | Methane-oxidizing microbial communities from mesocosms in the Gulf of Mexico - GOM9D Gulf of Mexico | ecosystem: Environmental > Aquatic > Marine > Cold seeps | place: Gulf of Mexico...
ATCTGCAGGAGAGCAGCAAAAAATTGAGGCCGCACAGCAAGAGGCACAAAGAGCTGAGTTTAATCAGCAAGCTGGCAATGTCCGCGATACAGAGCCTGACGATGTGCGACCTCCTTCTTCCAATGATGACACCCAAGCTGAAGACAATGAGTCCCAGCCTGTCGAGATAATACAAGAAGAAAACCCTGCAATTGATATATTCAATCAAACTCAGAATGTGAATGCTCAGTCACGCCAAGGTCAGGCAGTTAATCAATTTGCTTAGTTCTTTCGTAATTCAACGCAAACCCTTTCATTACCTAGTACCTGCGCGTCCGTGTTAACATCCTGAAACCCTAATAACAATTCATTACATTAATAATCATATTGCAACCAACTTTATCCGTATTATACAGCTCGTGACTATACGATTACATCTGTCACCAAGATACAGTCTCTAGCAATAACAATACGAAATATTATGAGCCTTAAAATCTGCAATACTCGTCAAACAAAAGAGCGATACCCCGCTCAATTTGTTGGCTCTATCAAATGTCAATTTAAGCTACCGGGATTAGTTCGAACGGATATTCCTAAGCACAAAAATAAGATTGAAAAACGCTTAAGCCAGCGTTTAAAAAATCTAGATATGTATTGTGATATTGAACCCTCCACGCTATTGACTCAAAGTGACCGAAAAACGGAATGCGTTAGCTTCTTAATTGAAATTAAAGTTTTTTATCGCCCCGAAGCCGACAATAGTCAATTAGCAGCCGCGCGTTGGTTTGCCAATACTGGGCGTTTATTACCGAAGATAATTCAGGGGAGTCCATCTTTGGCTCCAGCTTATGCTGGATTAAGTACCAATATAAAACCATCTTATTTATTTGCCCTTGAAGAGGCGATTGGACTGCATGAGCAGCAGGCTTCAGCATAAAATACAGCTTTGCTGCTCAATGAGATATTAGCTAGAAAGCCAAAAAGTAACAGGCCCATCATTAATTAGGGCGACCTTCATATCAGCGCCAAATTGACCTGTTCCGACATTGATGCTTTTGGCTTTTGCTTTCGCAACAAACTCTTCATAGAGTTTTTCAGCGATATCAGGAGAGGCGGCGGTAGAGAAGCCCGGGCGTAACCCCTTATTCGTCTCAGCGGCTAAAGTAAATTGCGATACAATCAATAAACTGCCTTCGACTTGCTGAACGTTTAAATTCATTTTGTCATCATCATCGGCGAATATTCGATAATGACTCACTTTATGCAATAGTTTATCAAGCGCAACTGAATCATCTCCTTTTTCAACCCCAAGCAGTACAACTAATCCATGATCAATTGACGAAATCATTTCACCATTCACTTTTACACTGGCTTCCGAAACTCGTTGAATCAATGCCTTCATACTCTATTTCTCATTAGTATTACCCTTAGTTATTAGAATGACTCGAATTATAAAGAAGATTGAGTTTGCTTGCCCGTACTGTCATGATGGGGCATAAATAAAAAACGATTTACCCACTGGTTTTGCATCTTTGCTTTATGCCACTTACCTGTTTCTTATGCGACCGACGTATACATCTCTATTGATGAAAACGGCAACCGTATATTTTCAGATGTCCCAAACAAAACATCTCGCACACACAAGATTAGGGAAATCAGTACGATTCCCGCGATTAAAGTCCCAAAGACAACCGCAACTCCCATTGATAGTAAGCAAGCTGACTCAAACTACCAGCAACTCAGCATTACCAATCCCAGCGCTGAAAGCCATATCAGTCGAGATAAATTAGGTTCTTTTTTGGTATCGGCACAGATTTCTCCAGCACTTAATACCACAGATGAAGCTGTATTAATGTTTGATAAACAAGAAATCAGCTCTGGCCAACAGTTAAGGTGGCAAATTAATAGTGCCGAGCGAGGCGCCCATAGCCTACAGGTTATTGTTCGTGATAAAGAGAGCAAGCAAGAAAAGATCTCAAGCAAAGCTATTTCGGTATACGTAAAACGCTAGCTCACAATGCTATCCAGTCTCTTAGGCCTATATTCTTAGGCTAAACTCTTCAGCTGATATTTCAGCCAAATCCTTTATGCAATTGCCCCATATAAGTGCGAGATCATTCTCTCGGCGCACCAAGATATTGCACAATGGTAAAGTTATGCTCTAATTCTGACCAAAATCAGGCTACAATTAGCAAGTAATGTATCAGATACGCGCATACTCAATCATGGTTTACTTTTTGCATTGGGTTATACAAATGGAAAGGTAAAGACATGATTGCATCGGCAGTGCTCAACCAACAGCTATTGGAATATCTGAATACTGGCATACTATTGCTCGATGTCGACTTGTCTGTGATTTATATGAATCCTGCTGCTGAAGTCCTGCTACAAGTCAGCGGCCGCCAAGGTCTTGGTGAAGCCTTCTATGACCTAGCTTGGGAGTCAGAAGAAGACCGTGATGCCTTGCAAGGCTCTATCAATACGGGTTATACCTTTACTAAACGTGAAACAGAAGTCCTGCTACACAATACTCAAAGTATCACTGTCGATTACAGTGTTAGCCCAATCGTGCACCCTGAAAGCCGCACTCCCTGTTTATTAATTGAAATTCAGGGTCGTGATCGCTTGCTACGTATTTCACGCGAAGAGCAAATGCTTGCTAAGCAAGAAACAACACGAGAACTTGTCCGCGGTATGGCGCACGAAATCAAAAACCCGCTAGGGGGAATTCGTGGAGCTGCGCAGTTATTATCCCGAGCGTTACCAGATCAATCTCTTGAAGAATATACCAATATCATTATTGAAGAAGCTGATCGACTGCGAGATTTAGTCGATCGTTTATTGGGATCGCACCAATTACCCAAGCAAGAATCTACCAATATTCACGAAGTTTTAGAACGTGTTTGCCAGTTAATTGAAGTTGATCAGCTTGGCGATATAAAAATCGTGCGTGATTACGACCCGTCAATTCCTGAATTCATCGGCGATAAATCTCAACTCATTCAAGCGACGTTAAATCTATGTCGTAATGCCGTTCAGGCCATGGTTGAAGCAGATGTCGAACAGCCAACACTAATATTAAAAACTCGCACTAAGAGCCAGTTTACTATTGGCCATCAGCGTCACCGCTTGGTTGCCCATATTTGTATTGCTGATAATGGCCCTGGTATCCCAGATAATTTAAAAGATAACTTATTTTTTCCTATGGTTAGTGGCCGTGCTGAAGGCACAGGTCTTGGACTATCCATCGCACAATCTTTGGTCAACCAACACGAAGGCATCATTGAATACGAAAGTGAAGCTGGGCGAACCGAATTCTCTATTTATTTACCACTTAAACATTCTTAGGACTAATCAATATGAAGACTGTATGGATTATTGATGATGATAAATCAATCCGTTGGGTATTAGAAAAAGCGCTAGAACAAGCTAATATTCCCTGCAAGGTTTTTGAGAGTGCTGAGCCAATCATGGGTCTGTTAACCAAAGAAAAACCTGCGGCAATTATGACAGACATCCGCATGCCGGGGATTGATGGTTTAACATTATTATCTCAGATTAATGAAGCTTATCCTGAATTACCCGTCATCATCATGACTGCCCATTCAGATTTAGACAGTGCCGTTACGTCCTATCAAAGCGGTGCATTTGAATACTTACCAAAGCCATTTGATGTTGATGATGCTGTTACCTTGATACGCCGAGCAATTGCTCACTATGAAGAACAGCAAGCGACAAATAGTACCGTTGAAGAGTTACCCAAAGATACTGAAATTATTGGCGAAGCCCCTGCGATGCAGGAAGTTTTCCGTGCGATTGGTCGCTTATCACAATCCAATATTACCGTCTTGATTAACGGTGAATCTGGCACAGGTAAAGAACTCGTTGCTCACGCCCTACATAAACACAGCCCTAGAGCGAGTAAAGATTTCATCGCACTCAACATGGCGGCAATTCCAAAAGACTTAATCGAATCAGAATTATTTGGTCACGAGAAAGGCTCTTTCACCGGCGCTGGCGGTCTACGTCGAGGACGATTCGAACAAGCGAATGGTGGAACATTATTTCTTGATGAAATTGGTGACATGCCCGCGGATACACAAACGCGCTTATTACGTGTGTTAGCTGACAGTGAATTCTATCGTGTAGGTGGTACCGCGCCCGTTAAAGTTGATGTTCGGATTATTGCCGCAACTCACCAGAATCTTGAAAGCTTAGTAAAAGAAGGCCGCTTCCGTGAAGATTTATTTCATCGCTTGAACGTCATTCGAATTCATATTCCTCGCTTAGCGGATCGTCGTGAAGATATCCCTCGCTTGTTAAAACACTTCTTAGCCTCGGCGGCAGAAGAGCTAGACGTTGAAGTAAAATCCTTAAAGCCTGAAACCTCTGAATACTTATCCAAACTCGATTGGCCGGGTAACGTACGCCAATTAGAAAATACCTGCCGCTGGATTACGGTTATGGCATCAGGAAGAGAAGTTCATATCAATGACCTTCCCCCTGAACTACTTGACCAAGAAGCATCTACGCCAGCGTCGGGCAATTGGGAACAAGCATTACAGTATTGGGCTGATCAACAGCTCACCCAAGGAACGCCGGCGTTATTGGATGTTGCAGTGCCTTTGTTTGAACGCATCATGATTGAAACCGCATTGAAGCATACAGCGGGCCGTCGTCGCGATGCTGCGGTTTTATTAGGCTGGGGACGCAATACCCTTACCCGTAAAATTAAAGAACTGAACATGGATGCTGATGAGCATCAGGATGAGGAAGAAACTGCGCAGAATTAAAAAAATTTAACGCACTATTTCTCGCCAATAAATCATTCGGTCATTTCCACGGAATTGACCGAATGTTACTTTACCAACCGCATCATCATCATAACTTGCATTACCCGTATTCTCGGTTTTTAACCAACTGCTTGCACTGTAATTATAAACAACCGAACCTTCATTACCCAATCCAGCTGCATCAAAACGTATCAAGCCAATACCAGAATTAATATTATTAATTAGATTTTGAGGTGCATCGCCAAGGTCTAAATTATCTGTCCAGTTACTTGGGGTGAATGGAGGATCAGTCACTACAAGATTAGTGCAACTATCATCGGTATTGATAATAAAACTCGTACTATCGAAATACTCTGTTCGAACAGCCATATTTAGTGCAGAAGTTTCTGGACCAAAAACATTACTAAGTTTGAGTTGTCCAAAACGGGCATCCAGATTGCCGATCGTTTGCGCATCACAATTTCCAAGAGCAGAGCAATCGGTATTGGTATCAGCTTTCATATCCAAATCAGCTGCTATTAAGTTACTGCCAGCATCGTTATCATCGAGTTTTATTCCAACCTGTAAGGCTGAATACGGTCCATCCGGGTTTCCTACGGGGCGAGTAAAAACATCGGTATCAGCATACAAGTATTCACCCGCATCCCAATTCGCTACGTTAGTCGCCGCAAAACCATTTAATCTCGCTTCATGGCTGCCACCATCATTAGCATTTTCAGCCACTAAAACCATAGTCGCTTTAGCAAAGTCGCCCTTATAATTTTGTGTTAAACCACCATTTAATTTATGCGCCTGTATTGTATAGTCGATATCAATACCTGGCTGCCCCATATAACTGAATACTCCACAGCTATTATTAGTACTGTTTGCTGTCATCAAAAAATGATCAGGATAAAAACGACCAACATTCTCAATTTCCCCTAAAATATTTGCACCTGTTACTGCTAGATAATCATTTAAACTAACTTCGATATCAATAATACCAACCTCATCCCAAGATAACTTTATCTCTGGATTTCCATCGGTAATACCCGCTGTAAAAAAACCTGCATTTGAAGAAGTATTAATAACTGTTGATGTTAAATTTCCACTATTACCCGGTAAGGGGAGCTTTAATGTACGCACAATCGTTAGGGCTTGAGCACTTGTGATAATTTCTTGGCCAAAATTTATCGCAGCAGGGTTGTCGGTAATATCACGCCCAGCATCGACTAGCCCATCGCCATTTGCATCATCATTTGTATCCCAATTCACGGCCCTCACTGACATATCAAATTCATCACCCGCTCGAACAAAACGAGTTCCACTTGCATCTACTGCGTTATAACTTCCAATAAAACCCAAGTCAAAAGCAAAAGGACGCACGACAAACTCATTACTCATGCCAGTTAAAGTAAAGCTAGGTTCTGGACTCACAGCCGCAATTGTTAAGTTGGCAAATAATTGAATCTTACCAGCATCAGGAAAGTTAAATTCAAAAGGCGCACTACCACTCGCATTAAACTGCATATCGACATTGGTATAGGAAAGGATATCACCAGCATTAGTGCCTGAGATGGCCTTAGTTTCGTTAGCAATAAAAGATAACTCTGCACTGCTACAGTTATCGGGGTTCATGCAAGTATAAGCAATCTCTACTGCTTTAATTCCCGTTAATGCTGCTTCGCAAGCTCCAGTATCCGTATTCGTTTGAATCGCGCGCAACGTTAAGATTTGAGTGCCTGGCGCTTTGCTCGTTGATGGTTTACCTGAAATTTGAATTCCAATGGGCGTTCCATCCGTATGATTACCATCGGCATAAAAGCGAAATGTAGTATCAAGAAATGAAATCCTTGGATCTTCACTACTGCCTTCATCATCGGTAAAAACTCCATCTGATACATCAATATCAATATTAGCTAACGAAGAAGTTTGCTGTAAATAAATACTTGCACTGGATGTGCCCGTCAACATAGTCACAGGAGACGTTACAATACCGCTTATTGAAGGGCTGGTAGTTAAATTAATGCTAGTATCACTCAATACATTAATCTGATCATGGTTAGTATCATGGGCAGTGATAGTAACTTCTGAAGCCTCGCAAGTGAGCCCAGGCGTTGTATGAGATATTTCATAGTGGTCCACTTGAGAAAACGTTTGTATAGGCTGGGCTGCACAGACTTTTAAATCACCGATTTCATGAATATTAGTCGACCCACCGGTAGATCCCGTAAAAGAGACCACCCAGTTTGCAGGTACAGCTACTTGAGATGGATTTAAGGTGAAAATATTAAAGCTAGGCACAATAGCAACATAGCCAGACCCTGAGTCTCGTTCGACAGAAGCCGTTGCGATACTACCTCCCGCCGTATGATCTATAATTATTTTATAACGATGCATAGGTCCCGGCGAACTACCGCTTTGGTCAATGACCGGTGATAATGTCCCTGTTCCAGTTAAGTAGGGATAACCCGTTGTGCCATTACCAGAACCCCGTAACGATACACTATCGTTAATCCGGCCAGGACCACCGCTACGACCTTCACCACCACTCGAAAAGTTTCCATATTCATCGATCCCTACCCCAAGCCAACCACCAGCGAAGCCATCAATCCCAGTTTTCTGAGCATAACCAAGAGAACCACCAAATGCCCCCGCCGCTGGTGTTATTGATGCATCAGAAAAATTTATCGCGATGCCATCCGCGCCATTGCCATCATAGCCATAATAATCAAATTCAATTTGGATTCGGTTCTCAGCACCAGGGAACTGATTCAATAAAGTAGCCACTGTGGAAACATCAGCAGAATCGTCCGTTAAACGTAAACGTCCATTATCTACAATAGTAGGATCACCAAATGATCCACTACTATTACCAACTGACCAACTACTTGAAAGAGCACCAGGACCAACAAAGTTATCGGTAATACAATTTAAATCACACTCTAGAATAAAACTTTCCGTCGTATTGGCAGCAATTGGAAAACCTAAAATATTCTCAACATCATTAATTACCAAGTTATAAGGTGTTAGATCATTAAGACCCGAAGCCATCGTTAATGTCACTTGATTAGAGGCAGTCAATACTGCAGTACTGATCGCGATAGAATTGAGCGCCGCATTGGTTAAAGAATAATTAGTTATATTTTCTGCACTAACATTATCTAGGTCAGAGGAAAAATTAATCACTAAGGTATCTACTGCCGCACAAGAAGTGATCAAGGAATTAACAATTGGCCCACTTGCACCTTCATTTAAGGCAATCAGATGTCCAATTCCATCATCAAAATCTTTACTGGCCGTTGCTACTCGACTTCCTGTAGCAGTAATACTAGGAAATAATTCCCAAGCCACCATTGAACTTATGCCGTTATTATTATTATTTTCTTCAACATCATAAGATTCTGTCATGCCTACACCTGGAGAAAAGGACTGATCCCCTGCCTCAATGGTATAAAGTGCAACTAACATTGAGTTACTATTCGTAGTCGTCACGGAAGGGGCTGTTAAACTCCCCCAAAACACACCACCAGTAGCTGAATTCTCATCAGCAATAGGCGTTATATTGTCAACCCCCCTAAAAACCGTCATCCCTAGAATATAGCGTCGACTGCCATTTCCATCGAAGTCCCACTCATAACTCGTGCCCGCATCCGTTGCATTGGCAACGCGATAATAAACTGCTTGAAATACATCGCTATCCTTGTCTTGAGGTGCAACCAGTATCCAGCCTAAAGGCGGCGTAATTCCATCACTGCCATTTCTATTTCGGAAAGTAACCTGAGTGACTAATACATCTCCAAGTAATACTGATGCAGGTACAATTAATGTTGATTTATCATCATTACCACTGTCTGTCACAGACGTAATATAACTAATCGCAGCATTAGCCGTTGAAGAAATTAATGAAACAAAAATAAAACATAAAAAATAGATAGTTTTCATTTCAAGCGCACCTCAATGGTTCTTTGTGCATTTGAACCATCACAAGTTCCAGTACTTATAACCGTACAGTATGTTTCTGTATTTGCGACAAAGCTCGTACAAGCAGTTGCTGCACTGCATCCACTCAGCCCTGTTATAGCGGCAGCAAAAGTATAAGTTTGATCAAGACCACAAGCACAAGGCATGGCGCTTATTACACCCTGAGCACGCAACTGAGCACCACTTTCAGCGGCATAAAATGCGCGAGCTGATAATACATTTTGACTATAGGCTTGACTGCTAGATTCACCCAAGCGATTAACGGCCACAGCAATCAAACTCATAATAGTAATAATAAAAAGAGCGACAGGTAAACCCATGCCCATTTGTTTAATCTTCAAATTATTAGGGTACATTACGTAATTGCACCTCTTGGCTAATATCCACCTGTTCAGTCGCTGAACCAGGGCGAGCAATAATTAAACTCATCCGGACCACCGCATTTCTTTGTAGTTGAGCGGGTAAGATATTAAACGACAAACTGTTTGCTTGTAATGAATCCGCGATCAATATTCTATCTGCACCAGCCGTTGGGATACTGCTACTACTATCGACCTGAAAATCATAATTCTGATAACGCCACAAGCGACCACTGCTATCATCACAAAAACTAATAGGCTGATCGACAAGAAAAAAACGCTTCCTCGGAGAGTCAGTCTGGAAGCGATAATCAGCACCACCATTAAAAGTGATTGTTTGTAAGTTAACCCCCGAATCACCAACAATACCTGCCGTTGCAATATCGTCTGAAATACTTCTAACCGTTACAGGACTCGTTCCATAAACAGAACCTTCACTATTGGGGTACACGGCAACATAACCTGATTCCCCACCGAGAACGGCACCAATAAAAGATACTGCATTAAAGCTCGTTGCATTACTTGCAATAGGAATTGAGATATATTCTGAGCTGAATAGTATTGGCACTAATTCTAAGCATTCATTACCGCCATCGCTAAATTGTCGTACGCTATTGGGTAATGCGCGGCGAACTTCTCGTAATACTTTCTCTACTGCTATAGTCGCGCTACTCGCAAGTGCTTGGCGCTCAGCCGTATCGACCATTCCTTGAGCAGATTGAGAAATAAATTTGATACTACCTGTCGCAAGAATGCCCAGAACAACAATCACCATTACGAGTTCAACTAGAGTAAAAGCATTTAATGTTTTAAGGGGCGAATATTTATTCATAATTCAGCTTTTGCAATCAGCATTAAAGGTCCGCTCTAATGACAGAGAAAACAAGATTCTGGTTCGCAGGTGAAGTAATGGTCACGGCAATTAATTTGCTATTTATTGAAAAAACATCACAACTCACAGCAATACTTACAGTATAGCCCGCGTAGCTAGAAGCGGTTGTAGTATCTAGAAAATCAGCTGTTTCCGACAAACCATCATAATCATCTACATCATCGAAAAGGCTACGACTAGTTTCTCCTGCTTCAATACCTTCCTCCGCACAACTACCAATACTTCCTCCCCCTAAAGGAGAGCTTTCTTGATAGCGCATGGATAAGATTTCATCTAAATAAGCTTGCGAAAGCTGAGTCGCTTTGCTTTGCCATAACGGGTCCGCATTACGGCCGACACCTGAAAATAAGCTGGCGGTGAGCGCAGACAAAGCAATGCCCAGCACGACTATGGTAATGACGAGTTCTATTAAGCTAAACCCTTTTTCTCGTGAATACTTCACAGAACTTGGATATTTAGCATTAGGGTAAACAAATACCTTCATAGGCATATCCTGAGGGGCTAATACAAAGCTCTATATCGGTTACCGAATCAATGCAGACCCGTAAATTTTGAGCAGGAATTCGATTACCATCACCATCAAGGGTCAGTACTAACGGTGCTGCTGTTAATGTCGAACATGCGGATGCTAAATCCACACCATACCGTAACTGTTCATTGCCACGTTCAACCTGTGCCGTATATGAAATACCATTACCCCCACTAATAACCAGATTCCAATTTCCAGCAATTTCTGACACGGTCAAAACAACATCACTGCCCGCTGAGGCTCGTGATAAAGACGTTTGTTGGGCTAATCGGGATGAAGCGATAATTTGGTTTTTAATGATGGTACTGGAATAACTTTGCGAGGAAGGAAAGCGGCTGATTGCAAAGGCAGATAGAATACCCAGCAAAATAATTACTGCAATTAATTCGATTAGAGTAAAGCCTTGCTGAGATTTTCTCATACAGCGTGCAGTGCAAGAGCTTTAGCTCTTGCACTAACAATGTTTAGCAACCACCCGTCACAGTGACCGAGGGTGGTGCTGCTGTAGCATCATACTCGACTTCACAAGCACCTGCTGTAGTGCCGGCGATGGTATAAGTAACAACGGTACCCGCTTCCGTATCGTCATAATCATTGGTCGTATCAACCTGTGCAGCCAAACCAATCCCTGCAGCATTTGCGGTCGGATAAAAAGCAGCCATAGTGATAGCCTGCCCTTCAAGATTAACGGAATCTGCTGCAGCTGCTCCGTTAGCCAAGGATTGAGCATGAGCAATATTAGAAGCCGCTTTTAAAGATGCGGCCAAACCATTAATACTTGCAGTCCTCGCATTCCCACCCAAATCCGCAAACCGAGGCAATGCAAACGCCGATAGCACCCCTAAAATCACGATAACCATAATTAATTCAATCAGGGTGAAACCTGCTTGCTTATTGATCTTTCTCATAGACCGCTCCTAACGTTCGCTCAACAATGTACTTAAAAAGTACTTAAAATATAGTAATAACTCGACCTGTTTCCAGATCATAATCTATTCGCAATTCATCTAAACTTAGACG
>Ga0105356_10005903_pt1 | contig 11534 bp, 10 predicted proteins | sample GOMGulsemesocosm_3_FD_83502 | JGI IMG/M metagenome (GOLD analysis project Ga0105356, IMG submission 83502) | Methane-oxidizing microbial communities from mesocosms in the Gulf of Mexico - GOM9D Gulf of Mexico | ecosystem: Environmental > Aquatic > Marine > Cold seeps | place: Gulf of Mexico...
AGTCAGTCTGAGCTGACCTTGTATCTGGTAAATGCGGTCACCGAGGGCACTGATTCGCTGGGAGAGGTCACCGTGCGGCTGGAAAAAGAAGGCACTATTGTCAATGGGTCGGGCACCGATACCGATATCATTATGGCCTCGGTGAAGGCCTATTTGAATGCTCTGAACTTGTTGGATGCCGGTGTGTTAAAGGCCCACCCACAAAAGGACGGTATTTGATGCTCTGCGCTACAATCGATAGATCAGTGTCGGCGCTGGAACTGTTTACGCTGTGAATGAGTTGCGGCGACAGGCCTATTTGGGTGCTCTAGAGGTAGATTATTACCATCCACGATTGCTGCTGCCTGCAGCCGCCGTCTCGACGCTGTGTGAATTGCCGCAACCGGTTGCGCCGATAGCGGTTCCTGTCGCGGCTGTGGTAAGCGCCGAGGCGACCACCACAGCGGCGACAACGATCATAGAGACAGCGGACAGTTTACGCGGCACGAAGAATAATCCCGCGATGAGTGCGCTGCTAGACGAGTTGCGGCGCAGTGAGGGCGAGGGTGCCAGGGCCAAAAGCCCAGAGGTTGTGCCAGTTGCCGCCGCTGCCGTGATCGAAAACAGTACGGCCGAGCAGCGGCCCCGCTTTTCACTATCGATTATACGCGGCGCAGATGTCTTTATTGTTGACCAGGGCCTCGATGAATCCGTCGATCAGCCGGCCTATCTGGCGCTGTTACACAATATTCTTTTTGCGCTGGGTGCGGCCCCGGCGCAGTTATCGATCGACCAGTTTCACTGGCCGATGATTAAAAATAGCCAGGTCGATCAGGGTGAAACCGCGGCCAAGCAGGCATTGCAGTCTTTTGTTGGCAAACAAGTCGAGCAACTGGGGCTTGCCTATATTGTGCTTATGGGGGAAGAACCTCAGCGCTATCTAACGGCTAGCGCCCCGGCTGGACAATTTATCGCCGATCCACAGCTCGGTGGCCAGTGTATTGTCACCGCTAGCGCGTTGCAGGCGTTGCAGGCACCGGCGCTAAAACAGCAAATTTGGCAGGATTTAAAGCCTCTTAATCGCGTCTTGCGAAAAGCCTAATGTTGTTGCGGACTATGGTGGCTGGTGATCTCGAGGCGGTGTTGGCGATCGAGCGGGCAGCTACTGAATATCCCTGGTCTGCTGCGCAGTTTAGCTCCAGTGCCGGTGACGACTGCACGGTATTGGAAGTTGATAATGTCGTCACAGGTTTTAGCATATTTCAGCGCATACTCGACGAATCCAGCCTGCTCAATATTGCCGTACACCCCGACCACCAAGGCAGTGGCGGTGGTCGACTGTTATTAGAGCAGGGGATTGTGCAACAGGCCCGAGCCGGCGCGATGCGCTGTCTACTGGAGGTGCGCGAGTCCAATGTTCGGGCGCAGGGACTATACCAGGCACTGGGCTTTCGTCAGGTCGGCGAACGAAAAAACTACTATCCGAAGCGCGATGGTCGAGAAATGGCGATTGTGCTGTGCCGGGAACTGGCCAGCGCATTGTTGAATGATATTGAGTGTTGGAGTATTACATGAGAGCGGTAGAGAGTCAGTGGTGGATCATCGAACTGCCCGAAGAATGGGATGCAGAACAAGACGAAGACGTCATTATTATCAGAGATGAAGACGATGTTGGTGAAATTGTACTCACCACGCTGACCAAAGAGGATGGGCTTGTCAGCGCTTCCGAACTCAGTGCCTTTACCGAGGACACAGCGGCGCAGTTTGGGCCGCCAGTGCCAGTTCAGGTCGGGGAATTTAAAGGCCTGTATTTTAGTTTTGAAGACGAGGGCGATGCGCTGCGGGAGTGGTATTTACACTGTGATAACTTACTGCTGTTTATCACCTATAGCTGTGATCCTGATAATGCGGGAATGGATGATGGCATAGTTGACGAAATATTGGGCACGCTATTCATCAAGGAGCAGGAAGCTGAAGAACAGCAATAGCCTTTACTTACACTTGTACTACTCGCGAAGACCCTTTTTTGCAGTTCTAGTGTAACTAGGCTTAGCGACGATAGATGCATTGATGTTGCTTCTTCGCCGCCTAGTGCCGAGTTATAGACCGGCGAAGTGGGCGGCTAGGTCATCGATTTGCTTGTCGGTCAATGAGCGAACCATAGCGGCCATCATCGGGTCGGCACGGCCGCCATCGCGAAAAGCCTTAATCTGCTTGGCCAGATAACCTTCCTTTTGCCCCTTCAAATTGGGGGTTATCATATCGATACTAATGCCGTCCCGCCCGTGACAGGCGTTGCAGGTTGCCGATATTTTACTGCCCGCAGCGGCATCGCCGGCCATACTGAAGCTTGAACTGGCCAATATTACAGCGGTTACGATGGGTATAAGTATGTTCTTCATGGATGTACTCCAACAAATGGTTGTCTAGATTAGTCGTCAAATGGAACGTTGTCACAGTGATAATTGTCACAGACAACAACTGTCACAGCAAATCGAGTTGCCTGCCCAGCAAATTCGCCGCGATTATACACGACTTTACGGTATGGGTATTAACTCGATCGGCGCGACTTGAGCTCCTTTGATCCAGGTCAATGCTTGTTAGTCTTTGTTCCTGCTGCATTGGCGCCAGGGCTATTAACCCAAAATCACAGAAAGCGGTTGTTAGAGCGCTTGGCTGGCTTAATGCTGAGGCAGTGACTGACATAGAGCGCGGCGGTCAACAGACAGATCGCCACCCCCTGATGGGAGGCCGCCAGAGCTACCGGTACCTGCAACAGTAGCGTCGAGATACCTAGGGTGACTTGCAGCACTAGGAAGGTCCCCAGCAGTATAATACCCACCCGCAGACGATTGGTAATGCCCAGGGCAAATGCCTTGAACATAAAGCCAAATATAACTACGACCAAAAAATAGGCAAACATGCGGTGGTTGAACTGTATAGTGGTGATGTCCTCAAACATCGATAGCCAGGCGGGGTTCATAGTGTAGAGCCCGGGGGGAATAAAGCTGTCGCCCATTAGTGGAAAGGTGGGGTAAATCAACCCAGCTCGGGTGCCGGCAACCAGCCCTCCGGACAAAATCATAAAAAATATCAGCGCGCTAATGCTATAGGAAAAAGGTTTAAGCACCCGATGTTTTAGCTGTCCACCTTTTTTATTCACCAGGTCAAATGCCACCCACAATATATAACCGTAGATAACCACTGCGGCGCCCAGGTGTGCGGTAAGACGGTATTGGCTGACTCTAGGGTTATCCACCAGCCCACTTTTCACCATATACCAGCCCAACAAGCCCTGCAGTCCGCCCAGTACAAACATCACCGCTAATTTAGGGCTGAGACCCTGGGGAACGCGTTTGCTGAAGTAGAAAAACAGAAAGGGTAGCAAAAAGAGCACGCCGATGAGTCGGCCCAGTAAGCGGTGTAAATACTCGTACATAAAGATCGATTTGAACGCCTCGATCGACATACCCTTATTCACTTTTTGATACTCGGGAAACTGTTTGTATTTGTTAAAGGTTTGCTGCCAATCTTGCTCACTGAGCGGTGGCACCGTGCCCATTAGCGGTTTCCATTCCACCATGGATAAGCCGGAGTGAGTGAGCCGAGTGACTCCACCTAGTAAAATCATTGCCAGTACGATAGCCGCACAGATGAATAACCAGTAGCTGATTTGGCGGTTGTAGCGATCTTGTTGCTCGAGCATGTTGGGGTCCTGAGTAGTAAAAGCAAGCGCCGCAGGGACTTGTAGTCGCCGCGGGGTGGGAATTATGAACTATGACTAGGGTCAGTGGTAGTGAAATACGCACTGCTGGGGAATGTAATAGCGTGCAAATAGGACGTTTTGCAATAGTTCGATCAAGGCGTGGCGGCAGTACCGGATGTCAATGCCGGGCTGTTCAGTAGCGCTTGCCAGACCTGCTGCGGCTGAAAAGAGGCCATGCAGGCAGCGGTGTCTACCGCCGGGAAACGGCACTGTTTTAGATAACAAGGGGCGCAGGGATAGTGCTCACTAGAGGCGATAATATGCTGTTGGTCTGGGCCCTGGGCACCGATCAGGGTAGCGTCGGTGGGGCCGTAAAAGTGAATCGCCGGCAAGTCTAGCACCGCAGCTAAGTGTCCCAGCCCGGTGTCACAGCACACCGCGGCGAGGGCTCTGTCCATAATAGCGGCAATGGCCGACAGTGATAGTCGTGGCAGGGCGTGGGCCAGCGGTGAGGTCGCTGCCAGGCGCTGGGCGCGTTGCAGCTCCTGCTCGTTGCCAGAGGGCAATAGTACCGAGTAGCCGGCGGCGGTCGCCTGTTCTATTAACGCTAGCCAGTGCTGCTCGGGCCATAGTTTAGTTTGCCAGCTGGCATTGTGGACAAAAAATAGATAGCGCTTAGGCAGCACCATGTCGGGCAGCGCTAGCTGGTCCCGGTCAATGGCAAAATCCGGCGCCGAACTCGGCAGCTCATAACCCAGTGCCGACGCCATCAAGGCGCGCTGTTGGGCGATGGCATGAGCGCTGGTAACGTTGCTATGACGGTGCTGATAAACCCAGTGCGCGGGTTTTTCGCGCACCGAGCCAGCATCCAAACCGTGAATAGGGCCGGGCTTTGAGCCGCAGCGGCGCAGCAGGGCGACCGCCGCACTTTTTAGATTACTCTGGCTGTCGACCACCACATCGTAGTGCTGGGCGTTTAACTGCCGGTAAAACGCCTTTAACTCGCCGCTGCGCCAGGCTTGCCCTAGGTCTTTTTTCCAGCGTCGGTGGGCACTTTTTATCACCTGATTAACGGCGCGGTGCCAGCTGGGTATTTGCGCAAAGGCCTCGTCGGCGACCCAGTCAAACTGAATGCCGGGAATGGCGGCGGCGGCGTCGGTGAGTGCCGGCAACGCGTGCATTAAATCCCCCATCGAGGTCATTTTTATCAGCAGAACTCGTTTTGTCATTGTTACGATTTCGATGAGTGGATAAAAGGAGGCGCTGTCGTTGTCACCATCAGGCAAATCGTCAGACAGGCCATCATTATTGCCGCGATAGACGCTGTGGGCAAGCGCTACGGGTTGTTGTTAAGTGCGATGATAGTTATCGCGGCAGCGCCAAGCGCCGCCGATGAAGTTATTACCGGATGTGTTTTGTAGTGGCCATTGAGCTGGTGAAAGTTCAACGTGCCCAGTGACTGGTCCCGCAATAGGTGTATCAATTTAAGAGTTTTGAAGCCGTCAAACCAATCCTGCAATGCCCGCAGGCGCTTGTCGGCACTGTCGCCGACACGGTAGCAGTGGTCCAGGGCCTGTTGCAATTTCAGCGCCTCGGCCAATTGGCACAGCTGCACAGCACTCGGCGGTTCCAATTGCAGTTGCTTGCAGGCCTGGGTCACGGTCACTGGCTGCGCCGTCAATAGCTGCAACAATTGCAGAAAGTAGCGCAGGTAGACAAAGCTGTCGGGGTGGTACAGCGGCCACTCGAGGCTGTCATCGAGAGCGTCTATGGTGCTGACGGCCGGCCCGGTACCAAAAGGCACTCGTGTCGAATGGCGAGCCTCCAGCTCGATAACCGGCGCATCCAGTGATCTTATGGCGCCGGTCTTGCGCAGCTTATTGAGCAAATAAAAGTCTTCGGCGGCGGGACGTTTAGGAAAACCGCGCACCTGACAATAGTGCCGATAGTTAACCACAAGGGTGCTGCCAATAGTGTGGTAAGCGTAAGGTGAGCCCGCCCATCGCAGTCCAGCTACATAGTAGTGCAGTGAATATTCGTACAATACGGTGGGGAGTTTAGGGCAGTCGTCGACAAAAACATGGCGAAATGGGTAGATTAACGCCGCGTCACCGCTATCAGCCAGATCCTGAGCTGTGAAGTAGCCTGCGGGCAGCCGAGCATCAGCGTCGGTATTGGCCATCCAGGGTGACTTTACCTTGCCCCGATGAATAAGCTGACACAGGATGTCATTGCCGATTTTACGCGCTAAGCCGACACCGCTAGTGGCGGCAATGGGCACATCACAGCGATCGACAATCAGTAATGCCCCCTGTCGGGGTAGTTCATAGAGGTTCAGCGGCAAGCTGGCACTAGACCATAGCAATGGCAGCGCCGCCATCAAGGTGCTAAACGCGTCTCGCCACAGCGGTGCTGAGTTATCGCTATCGTGGCGGTTGAGCACCAGAATTACCAGGGTATGCTGCCGCCGCTGGCACAGCTCAGATAGCCGGGACACAATGACTGTAGTCTCACGGTAAGCGGGTATCACTAGGGCGTGGTTGAAACCACTAGGAAAATTCGCCAAATCGGCGCTTTCCGGCTCCGCATAGCGTTGTAAATATTTCTCGATTGCGTTCACTGTGGGCTCCCGGCGTGCGCCCTCACCTAGTGTAGCGCCGCCCGGTGTGGCTGGGCACAAATAATCGCCGCCTCGATAGTAATCAGCTGTGCCAGGCGATCATTGACCGTCTCGCTCGTGAAATACAATAGGGCTAAATCTACCATCAAGTCTTGGTGTCGCTGCTCCGAGCGAGCGATGGACTGGTAAAAACTCTTCAACTTGCCCGGTTCCAAGGCCTCGGCCACCAGAGCAAAGCGTTCGGCACCCCGGGCTTCGATGATACCGCCAATCAGTAGGCGGTCGAGGAAGTACCGCTCGCTATCTTTGCGCATCGCCTTGCGAAATTCGACCACATACAGGTCTTTGGCATCTTTGGCAGTAATATTCCCCCGGGCGTGAATAAATTTGACCACTTCTCGGTAGTGAACCAATTCTTCCACCGCCAGCTCCGCCATGGCGGCGACTAACTCAACACGATCCGGGTAGTGGGACAGCATTGACACCGCCATTCCCGAGGCCTTTTTCTCCGCTGCGGCGTGATCCAATAAAAAGGCGTCCAAATCGTCCAGTACGGCGCGGGTCCAGGCATCGGGGGTTTGGTAGGCGAGCTTGATTTTACTCATGGTGGTCTATTTCTTAGTTGGGTTGTCTATAACTGGCGCTATTATAAGCCAGCTTTGTTAGATGGCAGCGCCATTATAAAGAGGTGGTGTACTCAGGCAAGGTGTCTATAATAGGCTTTGCAGATTTACCGCCCTCAGCGGGCACTCTAGCGCCCTGGCAGATGCCACCGCAGCGCCACAACATCGTTAAAAACAGGTAGCAATATGATTATTAAACCCAGAGTTCGAGGATTTCTCTGTGTCACGACTCACCCTATTGGCTGTGAGACCAACGTAAAAAACCAAATCGATTATGTGAAGTCTCAGGGGGTAATCGACAACGGCCCCAAAAAGGTATTGGTCATTGGCGCCTCTACCGGTTACGGCTTGGCCGCGCGAATTACCGCTGCCTTTGGCAGCAATGCCGCTACCCTGGGCCTGTTTTTTGAGAAAGAGGGTAGCGAGAGAAAGCCGGGCAGTGCTGGCTGGTACAACTCCGCCGGCTTTCATAAGTTTGCCGAGCAAGATGGCCTGTACGCCAAGAGTATTAATGGCGACGCTTTTTCTGACGAAATCAAAGAGAAAACAATAGCCGCGATTAAGGCGGATTTGGGACAGGTCGATTTGGTGGTTTACAGCCTGGCCTCGCCCCGCCGGCAACATCCCAAGACCGGGCAAGTATTTGCCAACACGCTAAAGCCGATTGGTAAAAGCGTGGTGCAAACCGGTATCGATACAGACAAACAAGTGCTAAAACAATTTGAGCTTACCGCCGCTACTCAAGAGGAGATCGACGGCACAATCGCGGTGATGGGCGGCGAAGACTGGCAGATGTGGATCGATGCGCTGCACGGTGCCGGGGTATTGGCACCCGGGGCCAAAACTACCGCCTTTACCTATATCGGTGAGCGCATAACCCACGATATTTACTGGGATGGCACCATCGGGCAGGCTAAAAAAGATCTCGATAAAAAAGTCATCGGCATTCGCGAGACGCTGGCGGCCAACGGCGGTGATGCTCGGGTGTCGGTGTTAAAAGCAGTGGTGACCCAGGCCAGCGCGGCGATACCAGTAATGCCGCTGTATTTGGGGCTGTTGTTTAAAGTGATGAAGGCCGACGGCAGTCACGAAGGCTGTATTGAACAGTTGGACCTGCTGTTTCGGGAGAGTCTCTATGGCGATACACCCCGGTTGGACGAAGAGGGACGACTGCGGGCTGACTACCGGGAGTTGCGCCCGGAAATACAGGATCAAGTTAGCGACCTGTGGGCTAAAATCAGCGATGAAAATCTGCAAGAGGTCTGCGATATGGCGGGCTATCGCGAGGAATTTCTAAAACTGTTCGGTTTTGAGATTGAGGGCGTCGACTACGATGCCGATGTAGCCACGGTGGTACCGATTAAAAACTTGTTGTAGGGTACCGGCGAAGACTCGCCGGGCCGCAGTTCCCTTCCCACTGTTTTAAGTAGTAGAGATTATGATTGAGATCGCCCACGGCAGGCCCGTGCAATTGACTAAACACGTGCGCCGTATAACCGCACCCAATCCGGGTAAGATGACCGGTCCCGGCACTAATACCTATCTGGTCGGCGACAGCCAGATAGCGGTGATCGACCCGGGTCCCGCAGAACCCTCCCATATGCAGGCGATATTGGAGACCGTCGGCGACCGGCTAAAATGGATTTTGGTTACCCATACCCACCCCGATCATTCCCCCGGAGCCAAGGTGCTAGCCGAGGCCACCGGTGCAGTGCTTATGGGTAATGTTTTGCCCGAGGACGACGGCCACCAAGACAATAGCTTTGTGCCCCAGCAGAGCTTCGAGCACGATCAGGTTCTCGATGGCGGTGACTTCCAGTTGCGGGCCTTGTGCACTCCCGGCCATGTCGACAACCATTTGTGTTTTTTGATTGAACAGGACCGCATGTTGTTGACCGGCGACCATATTATGCACGGCTCAACGGTGGTGATTATTCCGCCCTTTGGTGACATGAAGGCCTATATCGAGTCGCTGGAGCTGATGCTGGATTACCCCATCGAGCTGCTGGGCCCGGGCCACGGCCTGGTGATGGACCGCCCCAAAGAAGAAATAAAGGGACTGATTGCCCACCGTTTGCGGCGCGAGAGTAAAGTGGTGGATCGGTTGAGCGGTCGCGGTGAAATCACCCTGAGGGACTTGACTCCGCTGGTCTACGACGATGTTGATGCCGGTTTACACACCCTAGCCAGCTACTCGTTGTTAGCGCACTTGCTGAAGTTGGAAAAAGAACAGCGCGTTAGTAGCAGCATTGATAGTTGGTGTCTACTTGAAACATAGGAAACCCCAGCGCTTGTGGCCACGTATGGTGCGCGATACGCTGTCGGAACTGCTGCGCTCTCGGCTGTGGCTGGGACTGTCTAGCGAACCCATTAGCCAGCAGAGTATCGATAATCGTTTTTTTGGGATTAATGTTGCGCCGTCAAAAGATCCGCGCAGTGACCGCTATACTCTCGACTGTCTGCGGGAACTAAATATTCGCAACGTGCGTATGGACTATAGCTACGAGTCTCCCGGCGGTGATGCCGAGCGCCTATTAAAGCTATTGTTAGCCGCCGACATTGCGGTATTTCTCAACGTATTTCCCTCGGCAGAGCAGGCCAGCGCGCTGCCGGACAGCGAGTCAGCCCAGCGACAGTGGCGCGATTTTGTCGGTGACTTGTTGCGCCAGTATCAGGGGCAGGTTTCGGTATTCGAACTGGGTAATACTCCCAATCGTGGGCGTTGGTCCGGCTTTAGCCATCGTGGTTTTTTGTTGGCCTGGGAGATTGCCAGCGCACAGGCTAGCGCTTTTGATGTGGTGTTGGCGGGGCCCAATGTTTCTGATTTTGAGCCGCTGTACAACATTGCGCTATTGGCGGCGATGGCGCGCGCCGGTGGCGCACCCTCTATCCACACCGACAATTTGTTTGTCGAGCGGGTTATAGAGCCCGAATCATTTGATCATCGGGTGTTGGGACGGGCACTGGAAAAACCACTGCAATTCAATCTGATAAAAAAAATACGGGTGCTCAATGCTATCGGCAAGCGCTATGGCGCCGATCGTTTTATCTGCAGCTACAATTGTTGGACTACCAAACGATTAGAGCGCCGGGCGGTGGATCCGCAGCAAAAAAAGGTGGACTACCTACTGCGCTATATTGTGCTTGCCGCAGCCAGTGGTGCCATGGAGCGCCTCTATTGGGGCCCGCTAATTTCTAATCGCGACGGGCTTATCGACTGCGGTGGTGAAGGGTATCCACTGATCGATAATGTCAGTTTTTACAAAGAGATTATTGGCTCGGTCGACGACTTCGAGAAGCACCCCGCTTATTATGCGCTGGGGCATTTAATTAGCAGGCTCAGTGACAGTGTGTGCCGGCAGGGGGTCAGTGCTGGCAACGGCATCAATCATTTTGTCTTTGAGCAGGGAGCTAGTGAGTACCACATAGTGTGGTGTCGCGACGGTCAGAGCGAGCGACTCGATAGATTGTATCCGAGCTGGGACAGCGATGCGATGTCGGCAATCGAAATCATTAATAGCACAGGGGACTCCCTGAATTATCGGCCGCAGGTCATTTCTGAACAGCCACTGTTTTTTGCCATGGCCAAGGGGCAAGTACCATGCAGGCCTGCGCCAGAGACTATCAGGTCACTGCAGCCCAGCGGTAATGTCGTGCAGTCAATGAGTGGACAGCAATGCGTGCCGGTAGAGACCGAACGATGGCGAGGAACCCTAGTACTTAACAATGGTGCTGATATCGATGCGCTGTGTGCACAATTGCTGCCGGAATCCATTGCTACCAAAACGGTTAACAAGGTGTTGCGAGATACCCGCAATAAATTGTGGACGGTCGACGAGAATGCGGCCAGTACTGGTGCCAATAGTGAAACTATGGAATCATCTGGCCAGCTAACGATTAAGCTAAATCGTGCCAAGGGCATAAAAAAATTCACCTACCGTTTTGTCGATAGCAAGGGCAAGCGGCACTGGGACAATGCCTCGGCGATGTTGCGCTGTGGGGTGCAAACCCCGGCGCCGGTGGCCTATTTTGAGCGCTATAACAACAGCGGTATCGAAGACAATTATTATATCTGTCGCTATATTGACAACGCTTTTTCCGCCCGAGAGGTATTTGCCGCATTCAATCGCGGTGCCACAAGCTACCGCGGCTTGGATCGCGAACAGTGGTTTGAACAGCTGGCGGGGTTTATTTGCAATATGCACAATCAACGTATTATTCACCGCGACCTGTCCAGCGGCAACTTGATGATTACTCTAGACGAGAGCGGTAGTGCTGAGCTTTATATGATTGATATCGGTCGGGCGAAAATGGGCTTTAACGAGCGGTTGTCGCCACGTCAGCGTTTTATTGACCTGATGCGAATTTGCTACAAGCTCGACTGGACCGACCGAGAGCGTTTTATCGAACACTATAACCAGCACTTTGGTTCGGTAGTGTCTCGCTGGTGGCGGTTGCCGCTGTATTTTTATGAGGCCAAGCAGGGGCTGAAAAAAGCGCTGAAGGGCACGTTAAAGGCCAAGGTAAAAGCCGGTACTAAAGCACGTGCCCAGCAAAACAGTGAAACGCTAAGTGACATTAAGCCTGGGTCTGCAAGCGAAACCGA
>Ga0105356_10005907_pt1 | contig 11524 bp, 6 predicted proteins | sample GOMGulsemesocosm_3_FD_83502 | JGI IMG/M metagenome (GOLD analysis project Ga0105356, IMG submission 83502) | Methane-oxidizing microbial communities from mesocosms in the Gulf of Mexico - GOM9D Gulf of Mexico | ecosystem: Environmental > Aquatic > Marine > Cold seeps | place: Gulf of Mexico...
CTTGAATAATTGAGTTCATCGCAGCCGCAATATGATTGGTAACAATACTCGGTTCTAGCTTAATGGTCGCAGCATCGCCATTTTTATGAATAATTTCAAACGTTTCAGCCTGCATACCCTCACCAATTTTCACAAAACCCATTTTTTGTAATTCATCTAAGGTCTCTGGGGTACCAATACGCTCTAAGAATTCAGGCGAAGCGCATAACATCAGGTCTGTTTCAGAAATTGTTCGAGCAATAAGGGAAGATTCAGGTAAATCTCCAACAAACATGCCTAAATCAAATTTTTCTTCAATCAAGTTCACTTGTCTATCGGTATGGCAAATTTCAATACGAACATCGGGATACGCCTGCTGAAATTTCGCCACAAAACGCCCAAGAATACCACTGCCAACCACCATAGGCACTGCAATACGGAGCACGCCATGAGGCCGATCTTGGCGATCAGAGATCTCAGTATGCACATTCATAATCTCAGCAACTAGATGCTTACAATTATTATAATAATCAGCGCCGACTTGCGTCAGGCTAACTTGCCTCGTAGAGCGCTGTAACAAACGAACCCCGAGAGTACTTTCTAAATCCGCGACCATGCGGCTAATACGCGACTTAGGCACCTGCAATGACTTACCTGCAGCGGTAAAGCTGCCTTCATCGACGACTCGTATAAATATGGCAAGTTGGTTAAGATCTAGCACGATAATTGTCTCAATATTAGGACATTAGAAGTTGAAAGCTAGCATAACTCAGAAAGCGAAAACGAAAAAGCCCCATGAATGGGGCTAATGTAGGGAAATGTATAGTAAATAAATAGAGAATTAACTTCTAAATTGCAACAATAGTACCAGCAGGAAGCTGAGACTCATCTAAATCCAATTCGATATTACCTTGCACGTATAGCTTCTTAAGCTCTGGCAAAGTATAAAAAACATCCCCATCTGATAATTGATTGGAACGCAAAGAAACAGCACTCAATTGTGGCAGCTCAGTTAACGCATCCACCGACTCAATACTATTATTGGTCGCGTATAAAACCTCTAGCCCTTTTACTTCAGCTAACGGTGATAAATCAGACAGTTCATTATGGCTTAAATTAACATTCTTAAGCGCGGGTAGTTGCTGCAGACCTTGCAAGCTCTGTACGCCTTTACCTGAACACACAAGTGTATGTACCGTCTCTACAGTCATTCCTGACTCATCCAAGCAAGCCCGTAAATTCGCATCAGCAATAAAAGCAAAATCACTGCTATCGTCAACCAAAGCAATGCTGCTGTTATCTTCCACAACATTATTCGAAGACGAACTTTTTTTGTTATCACTACAAGCGGCTAGTGAGAATGCTAGTACCGCTAGAATAATTTTAAACATTGGCTTCTCCACATTATTATTTTTATGTCGCCAAACATTTGAGCACTCAATCCCTGAGACTATACCTTAAAAATATACTCGAAGATTAATAATACCCGTTATTTACATTGTTCTCTGGAATATAAGTGCCATTCAATGCATGCCCAGGGAAGTAATTATCTGGGTGCCAAGCGCTAGTATTAGATACCTGTAGGCCATTATTACCGCCGCCCATATTAATCCAAGCACCTGGTAAAGCTACCTCTGGTGTACCCGTCGGTAAATCTGGATATTGCACAGGTCGCTTCTGCACCGCAACAAAGAAACCTTGAGCATTAACTAACTTTAAACTTTGTAATGGGAAAATTTGAGCATCAGGAGCCGCACCTGCTAAACCTTCAGGAGTACTTGGGTCACCACCTGCAACAGCTTCACCAATAAAACCACACGCTAAGCCGACACAACTATTTACCACAGATTTATTTGGATCAATATAGCCTGGAGTACGTACACCACCAACCCAAGGATCCGTATTAATTTCCGCAGCACCGATATTTAAACCAATGATCTGCAAAGTAACTGACAATTCTGCATGCGGGATTAAGAAACCCGTAAATGCATCAATCGCGTTACCCATAACCCCTGTTTGACTCTCAAAACCAAAACGGAAGCCTTCAATGCTGCGTATATCATCTTCATTTGAATAAGCTAACTCAATATAAGGATTCTCCACCACCATATCAAACAGTTCACCCGTATCATCATTCACATAACCTAAAGTCACATCGCGTAAAATGATATCCACATTAGACCGATCATTATCAGGATCAAAGCCACTTTGAAAGGTACTAAATTCTTTGTGATCTGTGCCCGTTAAATCATCAAAAACAGCACCGTATAGCAGGCCTGAAACGCTATAAGTACCGTCTAAGCCACCACACGTTTCTACAGAGCAATTCCAAGGGTTTAACTGATCGTAATAACAAATTTTGCCATCATCACTACAAGATTGAGTATTACCATCATTATATGCAGAAGTACCGCCATCTGGACGATAGAAGCGCCCTGCTTTTATGTGTTCAATATTCACATTTTGTTCAATTTTCAAACCAAGGGTCAACTTGGTAAAATCTAAACTAGTACCATCTGGTTGAGCAACACCATTGGTTTCATCAATACGAAATAATGCTTGGCCATAATGGCTATCAAGTTCGCTATCATCAATTGCCGTTAGCTCTGCAGAAGATAAAGCAGAAAGCAAAGACATTGTAATGAGAGTGGCGATTTTTTTTATTTTTATCATTATTAATCACTCGTTATAAAAACATAAGCACTGGTTGCAGATGGCATATAAATAGGTCCATCTAAACGCGCTCCCAAAATCTTGTTATCACCATAGAATTGACCAGCATTAGCGTGACCTTCTGGGTGATATCCTGGCTTATCAATGTATTCATCTTCACTGATATAAAGACCATCGATAGTAAAATCATGAAATTCAATTTTATCGGGCATAGTCCACTTTAATGCAGCTTTATTACTATTAGTTCCGAAATCACTGACTAAATCTAATTGCAAACCGTCAAAGCTAATACCACCACTAATTTCACCTAAGATAACGTAATAAGGCTTCCTAATTAAATAGTCACCACCGTCTTCACGCTCATCTTTATAAGTAACGTTATAGCCATTATGCGCATCCTTCTTTAAAGCATTCGCGCCACCATCAACATTGATATAGCCGTCACCGTCGCTATCAATCAGTTCAATGCCGTTAGTATCGACAAGAATACGACGATAAGAAATCCAGTTATCATCTCGAGAACTGGTCGAACTGTTTGACCAATCATCGGTATAGCCATAAGTAGTGTCTTGAGCAAAGTCGATACGCGCATCAATCTCAATCCCCTTACCAGAAATACTCTGCATCGCATCCTCATCAAGAGGCGATAAATATGCATGAGAAACTAAAGGAGAAAGAACTAAAAACAAGATAGATTTTTTCATATTAAATATCCTGAGTCGTAATTCTTAGATGCTGAATTTCGATACCATGCAACTCAATGGTATTACCTACTTCAGGCTGAAAGGCATAATGATAATCTTCTGGATTAGAAGGATCACCACCCGTTTTAAGAGCTGTACGAAGCTCTTCATCCCTTGGATCACCAAAATCTACACTTTTGATATACAAGTGCCCTTTTTGATAATCCGGACCACGTTTAAGTGCAAGCTCTTTAGTTAAAGGTAACATTTCAAATTGAACTTGCTCTTTACCATTTACCTCAGCCGTTCCTATCACTAATGGCTGATCAGGTGTTCCTAACGGCAAATATATATCAATGCCATTTAAAGATAAGTTACCCGACAGAACACCGTTTGGATCACCACCAATAACAAGAGAATCGGCGACTAAGCCAACCGTGGACGACATCGCTAAACCATAATATGGCATAGACCAAATATCTTGCTGAAAACCGTATAGTTGAAAACCTTTAAACGCTAAAGAAAAATCGAAACGACGCTTATCACCAATACGATCACCAATAACAGAATCTACTCGCAAACTTAAATCAAAAGGATCGGATAAGGTATCTAATAAATTAGGATCTGCAGCAATATCTGCAGGAGTTAAAGATCCACCAGGGAACTCCATGTGCATCGCGGTATAGGTAAATTTTGGATCACCATTACCATCATCTAAAATAGAGCTGACTTGAACAAGATCACCTATCTTAAACGGATATTCTTCTGTTCCAAATCGACCACCGGCAGTAGAAAAGTCTGCCGTATCGGAATAAACAAAATCCGAGCGATGTACTCGAATATCACTAAAAATAAAAGCATCATCATCACTTTTATCATCAGTAAATTTATCATCTAAAATTAATGTTAACTCACCTTGCTCTTGGTGATTTGGAAGTTTTGTAAACAAGGAAAAATCTTCGAATACCACACCAACACCCGCACCTGTCACGTCGGACATTTGGGATTCATTGAGTGATTCGAGGCTATAACCCCACTGTGGAAGTAGAGCTAAGCTGACTATTGCAGCGTAGGCGGCTTTCATGCCTGTCTCCTTACTTATTTTTATTATTGGTACTAAGGTATTCGAAACCTTAGCACCGTTCAAGAGAATGTTTGTAAAGTGTTGGTAATGGTTCTTACCCAAGCTTATCGTTAATTATGGCTCTGGGAAATTAGCCGCCCAATCACCATCGATGCTGACATCTTGCAAATTGATCCAAGCACTGTCTTTTCCAATAGCAGCCTTCAAGCGCTCATTATCAAAGCTGGTATTGGGGGCAGCATAAACCCAGTCTGCACCTAATGCCTGACACTCAGAAAAACCATCAGCCCAAACTCCAACAGGAGTGGCCAGCGTGGCAACTTGCCAATTTTTACCATTGCTACAAGCGAAAGAAGATATGTTAGAGATACAAGATTCAGGCATCCAACTCCCCTTCACCGCATCGCCATTTGGCAGTATTGCTGTTTCGGTATCCACGTAGGCACAATTTTTACCATCATCAAAACCAAAGTCGGCTGCCCAATCACTAAATTGACGACCTCGCTGCCAGTTATTTTCACGGTATTGATCTGTTAAGTTTAACCATGCAGATTTACCTGCGGCTAACTCAGCCTGTAAATCTGTATTAGCTGACAAAGAAGTCGCTGCGGATAAATTAGCGAAATAATCTTGAGGAAATTCAAATTTCCAATCTCCTGCAATTAATGAACTAACCTGACGACAAGCAGAAAACCCTTGCGCCCAAGTTCCCGCTGGAGCATTTATCCCCTCAGAGCCATCGGTCCCCACGATTTTCCACTGAGTGCCATTTTTGCAAGTATATTGATAGAAAACTTGATCACAATAATCTGCATGCCAAGTATTCGTTGCAGCATCAATGACAGCACAATCACGATTCCCCATATTAGAAGGCTCATTAATCGACCACCACTGTCTAACGGGTAGGTTAGCGCGCCACTTACTTTCAACGGCTAAATCACTATAGTTAACCCAAGTAGCATCGCCATCATCAGACAATAAAGAATTTACCAGCGAGCGCTCTAGACCATCGCGAGGAATAGCAAACATATGTGTTTCATCAAACTCAGTGCCACATTGGGCGCTCGCCTGATTCCACTGAACCGCAGCAACCGTTCTTTTCCAGTCAGTACCGTTAAAACATAAAACACGCTGCTGTTCACTACACACTTCATCGGTTAAGTTGAGCTTACCAGAAGACTTAGAAATTAAGCCGCAATCTTCCGTCGTACGACCCTGATCAATATTAGTACCATCAACGATATTAGTATTTATACGATCGCTGAACCATTGCTGACCATTCAATGTCCATAGACGATTTGCATAATAATTAATCCAAGTATCTTTATTACTATTAGCCAGACGAGAAACTAATAACTGTAATCTAGCATCTTCTTTAGGCGTCACTGGAGCAGTGAAGTTATAACCCTCACCAAAAAACTCCTTGCAACGTAAATCACCATAACTCTGATCCCAAGCGTCAATACCAAGCTGCGGAGTACCTGGCTCAGCTAACGTGCCGTTTGCAGGTGCAACGTTCCAAGTACTGCCGTCATAACAAGCGAAATGAGCAGCTTTTGTATCGCACTGCTCAGCCACTAGCCAACCTGAATTACTGCCATCTACATAGGCACAACCAGTAACCGCTGATGCTGATATTGAAATATTCTGGTACGGCATATTAAAAGAGAATTGGTCGGCAACAAACCAGTCTGCCGCATTTAACCAAGCATCTGTTGCCCCACGTAAAGCCAAAGCTTGGGCTAACTGCCACTTACCTGATTCATCATTTACTTCGGGTACAGCAAAGGTGTAGTCACCAGAAAATTCTTGCTGGCAAATGGCAAAAGCATTACGAATTAATTTGCCATTATTACTTGCATCACCTAATGCTGTTTTAGCATTGGATACTCGCCAATCCTGACCGTCATAACAGGTAACTACTTTTTGTAAACTACAATCAGCCGCTACCACTAAACCCGTATTATCAAGTGATCCACACGCATCATTTCCAGTATCACCACTCAAAGTATAGTTGGCAGTTACTGCAATATTAAGCGCCCAACGGGTCTCAAATAATGCATCACTTACGTCAACCCAAATCTCTTCACCGCCAAAACCATACTGAGCAATTAACCCAATTAACGTCTCATTTTCGTTAAATGTCACGGGGGCCGAAAACTTCTTATCAGCGCCACATATAACATGTGCATTATCAAAATTATTATCAGAATTTAATTCAATTGCAGATGAAGATATTGATAACTCACCAGTAGACGTATCACGACAAGCAACAGGACGGGCAATGGAAGTACCTGAGCAAACATCATCAAACCATAAACCTTGCTGATCGACATAGGCACAGTTTTCATCAACACCGCCACCTGGTTCAAGGCTTGCCCAGTTAGGTGTTGGTGAGCCTGCACTATTCAATACCCACTTACCTTCTTCGGCAATATCAATACCATTAATCCAAACAGATTCGCCATCAGAGATTAATGCGCGGAGATTTCGATTATGTTCGTTTGTGGTTGGCGCAAAGAAAAGATAGCCTTCACCTAGCTCATCACAAGCACGCTGCCCTTCACTAAAGTTGCTTAAATCACTGTTTATTGGTGCTAAATACCAGTTATCACCGCTGTAACAAGCGACGTTAGTTGCTTGCGATGAATCACAAGCAGTATCTTGCCAATAACCTAAATTATTCATCGTTAAACAATCTTTTGTATCAGGTGCATCATTTAAAGCGGATGCACTCCAGTACAAGAATTGATTAAAAATCCAGTTACCTTCTTCGATGCGATCATTAGCATTAATCCATACCGAGGAGGCTCCTGCTGTGGTAATGGCCGCTTTTGCTTTGGCATTATCCCACTCGTAACTCGGTGCCGCGAATGCAAAATCTTCGGTATAAGTATTCATTGCTTCGCAAGCATTTTGCCCTTCAGGGAAATTATTTAAATTGCCGCTAATCGTTGATACTTTCCAAACATCATTTTTTATATCAAAACAAAGATAGGAATAGGAGGTTGCAGAATTACATTCTTCACTTCTCCACAAGCCATCAGACTCTTGCATAAGAGCGCAATCTTCGGCTATTGAATTAGCTACATCAGGCTCATTTACATCCCAGAAACGCTGATGATTAATTTTCCAATCACCTTCCACTTCTGTATCGAACGCGTTAATCCAAACTTCTTTACCACCTGCAAGCAGAGGCAAGGTGTCAACATAGTCGACTAAATTTTTAGTAGCCGCAAAAACCCAAGGGCCTCCCGCTAAAGCCTTACAAGCATTCTGCCCAGAAATAATGCTATCCGTTAAACTGATTGCCGATCCAGACAAGCTCCAGCTATCGCCATTTCTACATAACACCTCGTGAGATTCAGAACAGTCCCTAGCTTCCCACACACCCCATTTTGAACCATTTGCAACAGCACAATCTAAAGACTCATCTGATACGGGCTGCTCTAAACCAAAGCCAGTACCTGCCCAACCAAGTAAAAAATCACTATAGAGCCAATCTTTCTCAGCAATTCGATCACTGGCATTAATCCATACTGCACTCAGGCCTGCTAGATTGGCCAATTCGAGTTGTTGCTGACGAGTAGCGGGGGCAAGAAAGCGGTAATTATGCGCATCACTTAACGCTAGGCACGCTCTTTCGCCAGTATAAAGGTCTTTATTAACTTGGGCAGGCGCAAGTTTCCAAGGCTCTATAGAAGATTCGGAATCAAAGCATGCAACTGGCATTGCAAATGAACAAGACACATCAAACCAGTAACCACCTGGCTGCTGACTTGCACAATGCTCCTGACCCGCAACCACATTCAGATAAGGGCTTTCACCTGCATGAGGTGTGAATATTCCATTATTCGGCTCAGAAACGTTACGGTAGTTTGTATTTTTAAGATCGCCATCTTTATCCCAAAGAGTCGTCCAACCCCAAAATGCAGAGTCTTGGTTTAATACCCACTGCGATGTAGAAGTATCGTATTGTGCGTTAAACCAAGCATCTTCAGGTACAGAATTATTCTGGGCATAAGTAACAGGGGCCCAAAATGTATAAGTATGACTCCCAGAATCTGCTGCCTTACAAGCTGCAATACCTTCTTCCAAATTATAGCCACTTGATACGCCAGCTGCAGTTAACCAAGAGCCATCAGAATTACGATAACAAGCATAATTTTTGGTTTGCTCGCAAGGCAGATTATTCCAACCATGCTCAAAGCCAGGATCACTGGCACTACCCGCTTTAACAACACACTGCTCTGTTGTTAACAAATTTGGCTCGCCATCATTCCAAAAATAACGATTTTCATTTGCTTGAAACTCACCATCAGCCAAATGATCGTTCACATTCACCCAAACAAAACTACCAGCAGGAATTGAGCTTTTAACGGCTGCAAGTGTTCCATCATATTCCGGATCACTAACAGGTGCTTTGAAGGTATGCTCTATATTATCACTGCGGCAAGCGCGTTCACCAGCATACAATATTTCGTTAGTACTACTCGTTGTTGACAGGTGCCAAGTTTTTCCTGGATCGGCACATAAGAAAAGATAAGGGCCAGCATCACACTCGGTATCATGCCAAAAACCTTCTTCATCCATCACCGTACAATCTTGATTTCCGGAAGAACCACCGTTATCAGGTTCAACATTTTGCGCATCAGGGCCAGCCCAGCGAGTTATATAAGGAGGCGCGACTGCAGTGACGTTTGTATCGTTAGCAATCCAGTTACCCTCATCAGAAATCCAATCACCAATATTAATCCATGCAGAGCTAATGCCAGCATCCTCTAGTTTGCTACGAAGCTTTTCATTTTCATTATTATTAAAAGGCGCAGCAAAATAAAACTTACTCCCCAATTCCTGGCATTTTTCGTGAGCAGATCCATTATTCAAGTCACTTTTTTCACGGGTTAATCCCCACGTAGCGCCATCATAACAAGAGTAGTGCAACCCATTTGAGGACGGAAAGGCTATAGCACAGCCTCTATCATTCCACTTACCATTGCTGGCTGAAATCTCTGCACAATCCTCACCAAACAAACCACTATTACTAGGCTCATTCGAATTCCAATTTTCATAAAGTGCTGCATGAGAGCTGGCTACGAATAAAAAACTTAAAATTGTTATTTTTATAATATTTAACATGCCTTAATCCTTATTGCCCAATCGCATCAACAATCAAATAACCACGTCGCAACTGCATACCATCTACAACGATTCGACCAAAACTTCCTGCACGAGTACCTGCACTAAAGTTTGTTACATCAAACGACCCTTCCATACCGGTAAAAGTCATCTTCAAGGCTGCGCCTTCACTATCTTCCAGCTTTACTACATCAATAGTTTGCCCGACAAAGAAATCATTTATTTCGATGGTTGCTCTCACTTCTCCACCTTTATCAGCTACACGCTCGGCATCAGGAAGATCACTCTCATATTCAAAATCGTTAATCGTAAAATCTAACGTTGTGCCATCAGGTAAGCTGAATCCTGTTTCAATACCAGTATTGCCAGAACCTGCACGGCCAATGACATACATCTCAGCAGTACCGCCATTAAAATTAATATTTTCAATGCCGATTGAACCAAAAATATCTCGAGCTCCTGCTCCCTGACTAACAGACATATCTCGCACTGTTGCACTAAGACCAGATACATCACTTATCGCAAACTGGAGACCTTTTCGAAATCCGTTATTGACGGTATCCATAGATATATTAAAAGGGATATTACTATCACCATTCACACCACGAGCATCCGTATCGATAGCAATGTTTGCAAAATTAACTCTATTACCATTGGTTTCAAAATAGAAGTTATCCAAATTAGCTTTTGCCGCGACCTTCAAATCTACACCAACCAAGCCGCTGCCTGCATGACCTGAAAGGGCAATAAAACTTGAATCATCGATATCAATACCACTAAAACCTGCACTACCAAGAACTTGGGAAGTAGCCGCTATACCATCAGTTACTGAGCCAAAGGAAATATTTTCTAAGCGCGTAGAGCCAGTAATACTACCCAGATCCATTCGAATCCACTGACGCCCATCATCCGTTATCGAATCATCGGCGTAGACAGTTGTTGCCAAGGCCTTAAAGTCCGTAAACTGGGTGGTATAAGAAATCGTATTACCATTAAATAATTCACGCTCACCAAGCAAAGAAAACTCAGCCTCATCAACATAAGTAAAATCAAATGAGGATGACGCCATATCAATATCAAAAATAAGGGCAGCTTGTTTAATCCCATCATTTTTTGGACTAAAAGGCGATAACCTTAAATTGTATGACCCAGCAGCATCGTAATTAAAATTAGTAATACCCACTGCACCAAAACTGGTATTGGCGTCGCCCATAGCGATATCTCGTACCCAAACATCCCCCTGCATGATGTCTGAGATGTTAATATTTAAAGTACCGTCATTGAGCACATCAATTGTTGATTTAGACGAACTTGCGCCAATAGAGATATCTGAAAGATAAATACCAGCACTATCGGTATGTCTTAAGCCATCACCGTCGCTATCCGTATAGGAAACTTCACCAATTGTCGTCGTATCATGTAATTGACTTTCAATGGTAATCCCTGCTCGGCCTTCAATATTACTCAGTTCGGCATCATCAATAGCCAACATCGAATAGGTAGGTAGCGAAGCTAACGTTACCGCAGTGGTGAGAATTATTTTTTTCATTAGATTCACCCCTAGTTTCCGCGAATGTGTAAGTAGCTGGTATTGGCAATATTCAAATTCATAGTCAACTCACCAAGAGGTGCCTGGACTTGGCGCTGGGCGCTGGTAAGACTGTTCGGCGACAGGGTAATATTATCAATCAAAACCTGCCCTTTAATTTGTCCCAAACCTAATTCCAAACCATTTTCATCGCTGCTATTAATACTCGCCCCCCTAATTTCTAGATTCTCAGCAAGACTGATACGGGCATTAATTTGATCAAAATCATCGCGATAAACAAAAGTAAAACCAGTCCCTTGATTGACCGTGATATCCATATTAATAGATGAGTGACCTGCAACCTCATCAGGCTTTAATAAAACCGACCCGCCCATTAAATCAATATCTTTAAATATAATGTCATTAATAAAGTCATAA
>Ga0105356_10005908_pt1 | contig 11524 bp, 11 predicted proteins | sample GOMGulsemesocosm_3_FD_83502 | JGI IMG/M metagenome (GOLD analysis project Ga0105356, IMG submission 83502) | Methane-oxidizing microbial communities from mesocosms in the Gulf of Mexico - GOM9D Gulf of Mexico | ecosystem: Environmental > Aquatic > Marine > Cold seeps | place: Gulf of Mexico...
GAACCTGTAGAAATGCCTGCTGTAACAACAGCTTAGTAAGTGATGAACTGAGTTCGGTTTTTATGAGACTCAGTACCCCTGAGTCTCATTTAAAAACATACAACTAACAAAACTAAAAGTATGAAAACAAAAAAAAACAATACAAATGGACAAGGCCTTTCCATTCACAAATTATTAGCAGCTCCATTTATTGCTGCTGCAAGTGCAAATTCTGCAATGGCACAAAAGCAAACAGCCTTTTTAATGGATTCTTGTTTCGATCATGCTATAGATGAAGATACAGAAGAGGAAATTTACAATCCAAAAATGATCACTTTGTCAATGACCAAAAATGTTATTTCAACATCAAAAGGTAAAAATGGCAAGTACAAAACGGAGCAACTAACTACCAATTTTCAATTACCCATATTAACTCTTATTCCGTTTAATTCACTTTGTGTTAAAGATGTTTCTGTAAAATTTGATATGGAAATCATATCACAGACAGATAGTAAATCCATTTCCAATACAAACGAAAAAAGTTCCGAAAGTGCAGAATTAAAAGGAGCAGTAAGTTACGATTCAAGCACACAAACTGAAAATCAATATCAAAAGAAAAATTCATCTAAACTATCTGTAGAAATGAATGCTGGTACCATACCCTTGCCTGTCGGATTCACAACCATTCTAGATTTATATACAAAAAACATCCATTCAACTGCCTTGGAAGAAAAAAAAGTATAACCCTAAATAATTTAAAAAACCAATACCATGTACGAACAAAATATAGCATGCCCTAATTGCAATACCAATATTCTTTTTGACGTAAATGCCTTGCTACAAGGAGTAAGTTTTGCTTGCAATGGCTGTGATGCCAAAATACAATTGCCTGGCGAAAGCAAAAATGTTGTAGAAAAGTCAATGACAGAATTTAATAAAATGAAAAACAACGCATTAAAACAATAAAAATGATACAGTTTAAAAAATTAGTTGAAGCAATTAATGATGCCGCTGAAATAGCAAACGCAACACTTGCCAACTCAGAAGACCAAGTAATTAATGACTTTTTTGACAAAGATGAAGAAACAGGAAATTTCACAGCCAAAACCGTAACTATTAATTACCCAAATACCACTCCAGAAGGGAAATTAGAAAAAATAAAAATAGACGTTCCTCTAATTACTATTGTTCCAATATCATCTGCTTCTATTGATGAATTAAAATTTACTACCAATTTAGACATTGCCTTAGAAAAAGATGAGTTGATGGTGAGTTTTAGTCCACAGTCTCCAGAGCCATCTGGCTTAGGAAAAGGATTGGGTACTAAGAAAAAACAACCAACAGCCTTACTAGAATTGGTGATCAAACCTCAAGAAAAAACACAAGGTTTAAACAAACTGATCGAGGGATACGAAAAATCCCTTAGAGCACAAATACCAGGGTAATAATCTTAAAAATTAAAAAGATGAAAAAAACAAATAAGATTCTGCTAACAACTTTATTCTTAGCATTTACAAACACATTGTTTGCTCAAGAAAAAAGTAACAATATTGATTTTAGCATCGGAACAACAACAAATTATATTTGGAGAGATGCAGTCACAAATTATTCTGCCATACAACCTAGCGTTACATACACCTTTAAAAATGCAGATTTGTACTTGAATATCTGGAATAGTTTTGGAGCTCGTTCTAACACAAATGATTTAGAAACTTCAGTAACACTTGGAGGTAGCATTTTTAACAATGAAAATATTGAACTAAGTACAGCCTTTATTTTCTACGCCTCTCCTTTTCCAAACTTTGGAGAGTTTATGACCTCTATCGCGTTTCCTATAAAAAATTCGAAACCCATTTTGAATATGTTTTTCACCGATAAGAGAGCTATATACACTTCATTTGGAATACTTGAGCATGAGATTTTCCACATAAAAAACAGCATCGTTTTATTGGACACCTCTTTTTCATATCGATTCAATGATATTGAAATCAACAACGGTTTTAGAGATTTTAATATTGGAATTTCTACACCTGTAGATTTTAAACATTTTACCGCTTCCATCTATACGAGATTGACTCGTATTATTGACTTAAAATCAAATCATATGCAATTCGGTGTCAATTTCAACTTTAAATAAGTTACTGGAAAACAGCTAAAAATATTATAACCCCTTCAATTATAATTTCATGTCTGGTCAGAAAAAAAACAATTGCTATTTAAAAAAACATACTTCCTCTTCAAAAGCAGCTTTTGAAAAAATAGTAAAAACGCTAAAAAAAGATGGGATTCCAAAATATGATTTGGGAAGTTATACTACTATAAAAATGCTTCCAGAAGCTAATAATCTTATCCAACAAAACATGGGCAAGAACTTCGTTAATAAAAACGAATATTTAAAAACCACAAAAATTCATGACGAGCTTGTTAAAAAAATTGCAACCCTTTTTAATATTCCAGATCTACAGCAAGGATTTGGAACCGCTACTTCAGGGTCTTCAGAAGCCATATTTCTTGCATTACTTGCTGCTAAATGGCATTGGAAAAAAAGAAATATAAAAGAAAAACCAAATGTTGTTTTATGTAGTAATGCACATTTATGTTGGTATAAATTTGCCAAATACCTGGACATAGAAGTTAGGGAAATAGCTCTTGATAAAATAAACCAATATCCTTTAGAGAAAGTATTGCATCAAATTGATTCAAATACAGTTAGTATCGTTGCTATTTTAGGCTGTACTTATTTAGGGACTTGTGATACAATTGAAAAACTTAATAACTCTTTAGAAATCTTAAACAAAGAGAATAGCTGGGATGTTGGAATTCATGTTGATGCTGCAATTGGTGGTTTTGTCCTTCCTTTTTTAGCAGAAAACAATAGACTCTGGGATTTTCGTCTTTCATTGGTACGATCTATCAATGTATCTTCTCACAAATATGGATTGGTATACCCAGGTTTAGGTTGGATTTTATTTAAAAGAAAAGAATACTTCAATTCAGAACTGCGTATCAAATCGAATTACTTAAGTGGAGTTTCCGAATCTTATACTGTAAATTTCTCAAAATCATCTGCTTTATTAATCGCACAATATTTCAACTTTTTACATTACGGACATAAAGGATATCAAAAAATAATGAATGCTTGCTTGCTTAATAAAGACATCCTTTCTATCTCCCTTTATGAAACTTCTCTTTTTGAAATCGTATCAGATAAAACATTGCCCATCGTTGTTTTTAAATTTAAAAATGCTGTTCCATTTAACGAAGCAAGCTATACCAAACTATTACGTAAAAGAAATTGGATGCTTCCTTACTACAAACTTTCAGGAAAAATAGACATGACCGTTATGAGGATCGTGATAAGACACGATATGACAAATTTATTACTTCAACAATTGATTTTCGACCTTCTTGATTGCTACCATCATTTACTAAACAAGTCAAAAAAATAACAAGATGAAACTTAGCTACATATACACAACCTCCTTCGCTATAAGAATTTTCAGCACTTTCGTTTTCCATTTATCAACACTGAAATCTACAGTTCAAGCACAGGTTAGATTAAACTATTTATCTCTTCAAAAGAAACCTATCTATCTTCAAATTGAAAAAAATAAATTCACCAAACACTTCAATAATCTAAATACGATGTGCATCCTTTGTCTACTGCTTTGTCTACTTACTCCTTTTCAAACAAAAGCTTCAAGAAATTATATTGAAAATAAAAGCAGGCCTACACTCATAGACGTTGAAATTCAAATAAACAAAATATACGATATCAATACAGTTAATGAAACATATATCATAGATGGGTATTTGGTTGCCAATTGGAAAAATCCCGAATCTGAAAATAAAACAACTCCTGCTATTTACGAAAACCAATTGGTAGAAGAAGAAATCTCAAACGGTCTTTGGGTACCTGCTTTTGAATTTATCAATGTAATTGGTAGTAGAGATATTTCAAATAAAAGAATTGCACTAAAAGAAAACGGTCAAGTAACCTATAATGAAAGATTCAGAGCTGTATTTACCGGTGTAATGGATTTTAGAAGTTTTCCTTTTGATACACAAAAGTTTTCTATTCAATTAGAAGCCTTTTCATATGATAACAAAACATTGGTATTCTCTAATGACGAACCTAAAGAACCATGGAAAGTCAATGAAATGTCTGAAGAATGGGAAATTTTAAGCAAAAAAGTATATGTAAACTCCGTCAAATACCCACACTTAGACAAAACAGAAAAAACAGTTTTTTCAAGGTACAATATTGATATAACAGCTAGTAGAAAAACGAGCTATTATATCTGGCAATTTATCGTACCTCTTTTTTTAATCATAATTATCTCATGGTCTGTTTTTTGGATCCCTGATTTCACTGATAAGTTGGCGACTAGCTTTACATTAATGCTTACCGTAGTAGCATTCAATTTTAATACGTCCAGTATACTACCCAAATTACCTTATAGAACCTTGATTGAGTCTTTAACAACTTTGGGGTATTTAACCATATTTGTGAGTTTATTAGTTGTTGTTTTTGGACACTCTCTAACTAAAAATAGTGCTCGTTTGAGCTTTCCAGAACTGATGGAAATAAGCAAATATATAATCCCGATTAGTTTCATTTTAATCACCTTATCTCAATTTTTGATTTTCTTATTTCCATCCTAACGAATTTATCATGAAAGCAAAAACAACAAAACGCTTTATTAGTGTACGTCCAAAGTTAGAATCCATATTTGTCGCCTTTATTTTTATCTTATTGGTGTTTTTATCGACCTATTTGATGTACACAAAAGCGAAAGACTCTTTGACTCAAGAAATCAAAATAGGTCTGGCGTCTAATGTATTGGCGGCAGCAACAACATTAAACGGAGATGTACATTCCAATTTCACAAAGGAAACTGACAGAAACGATTCCTTATATATCTCGCAAGCAACTCCTTTGGAAAACATTCGTAAGGCTTCTAAAGACATCCGGTATATTTACACAAATATTCTTGTCGACAATAAGGTCTATTTTGTAATAAACCCAAGTCCTCAAAATGACAATGACAATGATGGATTACCAGATTTACCACCCGCTTTAATGGATGAATATAATAATCCTGCCATCGAATTAACTGAAGCCTTAAAAAGTAAAACATACAAAGTCACTGATATTTACAAAGATGAATGGGGTACTTTTATTAGTGCATATGCTCCGTTTTATGATAGCAATGGCAATTTTGTAGGAACTCTGGGAATGGACCAAGAGCTAAGTAATTACTACAAACGTTTGGAGCCTATTGAAATTGCATTTGAAAAAACAGTCGTTATTATTTTATTCATAGGTTTGATTATCGGGTTATTAATTTGGTACCTGAGAAAGCATTCCCAAATTTTAATAAAAGAAAAAAAAATAGTCCTCTTAAAAAACGAAAATATAAAACAAAATTTAGATGCATCTTATGAAGAAAACACACTGATTCTAAACAAAATAAAAAACAGCATTGAGGCCATAAAACCAGAAAACATAAAACAATTTAAAAATTGGATTTCTGATGCAGAAAAATATCAAAAAAGCAAAACGAATACCAAAAACTACACTTCTTATAGTTTTAATTTAAAAGATCTTTTTAAAGAAATCAAAAAAGAAATTTTAGAAAAAGAAATTATTTTACATCTCCACCTAAAAACTTCAATCGATATTGAAGTTCTAGCATTATCTAAGAACCTGTATAAACAACTTATCAATGTCTTGGTTTATTTTATAACAGACCGTTCTAAAAACAAACAAATCTCTATTGTTGTTTCTTTATTAGAAGAAGGAATTAATAATTTTACATTTCAAATAAAATTGATTGGTGAATCTCACTCTGAACTTGAAGAAGATTTTTACAATTTAATTCAACCTCAAATAACATCTGAAAATATACTTTTAAGTGAACAGGAATTTGAAACGGCAACAATTATCAATCAGCTTACTGATAATAACGTTGACATTTCTTGCTTTTCAAAAGAAACTACCTGTGGATTCTTAGTAGAGTTTATATTTAAGAAACCCATTGACACTTCAGCACAACCTATTTCAGAGATACGAACAACTAACTAACACCCTTATTGTTTTGAAAAAAATAGCACCAATAATACTCATCATCACTGCCTTTTGTGTACAATTAAGTTCAGGGATAAATTATATTGTATTCCCTTTACTTCTCCAAGAACAAGGTTACAGTATTACGCTCATAGGAATTGCCATGTCTTTTGAGATTTTGGCTACAATTTTATTATTTAAATACATTTCTTTGGTCGTGAAATATTTAGGTGTAATTCCTTCAATTATTGGCACCTCAATACTTAGAAGTATCCTTATTTATATTTTAAGTTTTAATGAAACTTTTCCCATATGGCTCTTTGGTATATTTGTTTATGGATTGACAACAAGTATGACTTTGGTCGTAATACAAACATGGTTGAACATGATAGACATTGGAAAACTGAAAGGCCTCTTTATGGGCTTGTATTCTTCATCTCTATCTCTTGGAATTGCTTCAGGCCCAATACTGCTACATCTTATAGACAACCATTCAATTAAAAAAATCATAAGCACTACAATCCCTTTTTTACCCTTATTATTATTACTATTAATTTACAAACAAAAACCCCTATTCAATACTGAAGGAAACATACGAATAGGTTTTATTTTCAAACATGCCAAAATTATTCTTTTGTCAGCTTTTGTAGGGGGGGTCTGTTTTTTTGGTTTGCCATCATTTTTAACACTCTATGGTATTGCCAACGGCTTGTCTCCCTACCAAGCTTCTTTATTATTGACCATGTTTATGATAGGAAGCGTATGCATCGGAGTACTAATCAGCTGGCTATCTTCTTACATAAACAAAATGCAAATTATATACATATGTGTTTGTTTTTCTGTTGTCTGTGCCGTTTTTCTCTCATTAGCGGTATACTCAAATGTTCAAATAGCTTTTGTATTGTTAACCATTTGGGGTGGTTGCATGGGGGGAATTTATGCCACTAGTTTGGAATATATTGGAGGTGTATTTAGAAAAGAAGATCAAATATCCGCAAATACGTCTTTTGTTCTTATGGATGCTTTAGGCGGTTTTATTGGTTTATTCACAATAGGTATTAGTATGGAACTTATAGGAAGTGAAGGGCTCACCTATACTATTGTTATTATATCTACTTGTTACTTAGTCTTTATTACCACACAATTTGTTAATAAACTCAAATAATTTTCTTAATTCATATTATCCCCATTCGTAACATTCGTGGTTCTGCTACAAAGTAGCAATTCAAAAGGAAACCTGTCTTTTAATTAAACTGCTTTAAAATGTCTATATCGTATTATCTCGGCATAGAATTTTACAATTCAAATTGAAAAAAGTATCCTATTTATTAAATCTTAGTACCAAGAAAGACATTTAACAATTGTATATACAAAAAAACATGCCTCATAATTTTAAAGCCCAACCAAATAGTATATTCATTAACAATACAACATACAGCTTTACTATACAAAGTCAGAATTGACTGAATTAATTCACGCAACAACCAACCAAAACCTAAGCTACTTTAAATCAATGGTTAAAAGTAAAATTCATAATAATTATTTTAAAAACCAGACATTTTTAGTATATTGTAGGAAGAAAAATTGCGATTTCTTTCAAACTTATTCAAACATAGGAAAGTTATCTAGTCTAAAAAATTTGTCATGCTAAATAAAACGATAATTCCCCAAGAAATAGTTGTGGATAAAATTTTACCTATCAGAAATCAGAAAGTACTGCTAGATATAGATTTGGCACAATTGTATGAACTCACCACAAAACAACTTATAGAGCAAGTTAAAGAGAACAATCATCGTTTTCCGGAAAATTTCATGTTTCAAATTACCAATGAAGAAAAAGAAGTACTTCTTGATGGATACGAAGATTTCAAAAGTTTGAAAAAATCATCGGTACTACCCTATGCTTTTACAGAACATGGTGTAATGATGCTTGCCAATATTTTAACAAACAACAAAGCCATAGCGACAAGTATTCAAATTGTTGAAATTTTGATTAAATAGCACACGACTATTTCCTTAAGACATACTTACTTTTGGTAGTATCATAAGCATAAAAACATTTGAACCTCATACTTCAAAACAATTGATAAAATCGTCTATTTTTACCTATTTTCAAAATAATTTTTCACTCTTGCTATAGGAATTAACACAACTCCTAATAGCCCAAAAATTTGAGCGTACTAGTATCAAACAATATATTCACAAACAATCCCACAGTATTTTTAATTACTTTAAACACCTGATATTCTTACTACAAAACCAAACCTTATCAAAACCCCTCTATCAAATAAACCTTTGATGCATTTCTTTTCAACTTAAAAATTAATCCTTATTTTTATAAAAAAAAGCTATGTTGATAAAAGTTTATGGTTCTTCCGTGTTCGGAATTGAAGCCACCACGATTACCGTTGAAGTTAATATTGACCAAGGAATTGGTTATCATCTTGTAGGACTTCCCGACAATGCTGTACGAGAAAGCAGTTATAGAATCTCCGCTGCCCTAAACAATATTGGCTACAAACTTCCAGGAAAAAAAATTACATTAAATATGGCTCCTGCCGATTTACGTAAGGAAGGATCTGCCTATGACCTGACACTTGCCATCGGTATCCTAGCTGCTTCCAATCAAATAAAAGGGGACTCTATAGAAAAATACATTATCATGGGTGAATTGTCTTTGGATGGAAGTTTACAACCTATAAAAGGCGCTTTACCTATTGCTATCAAAGCAAAAGAAGAAGGATTTACAGGTTTTATTCTTCCTATACAAAACGCCAAAGAAGCAGCAATTGTAAAAGGACTGGATGTTTACGGAATTGAAAATATTACAGAAGCAATTTCTTTTTTCGACAAAAAAAAACCACTGAAGGTTACCGTAATAGATATTCACAAACAATTTCAAGAGTGTTTAGAAAATCCTGAATTTGATTTTGCGGATGTAAAGGGACAAGAATCTATAAAACGTTGTATGGAAATTGCAGCAGCTGGTGGGCATAATATCATATTAATCGGTCCTCCAGGATCAGGAAAAACAATGCTCGCAAAACGATTGCCTACCATCTTACCTCCTATGACTTTAGAAGAGGCTCTTGAGACTACTAAAATTCATTCTGTAGTTGGACGTGTAAAAGAAGGATTTGGATTGATGAGTCAGCGTCCTTTTCGCTCACCACATCATACGATATCGGATGTTGCTTTGGTTGGTGGCGGGCAATATCCTCAACCTGGAGAAATATCAATGTCACACAACGGTGTTTTATTTTTAGATGAATTGCCAGAATTCAAACGAACGGTTTTAGAAGTAATGCGCCAACCTTTAGAAGACAGAGAAGTAACCATTTCCAGAGCTCGTTTTACCATTACGTATCCAAGTAGTTTTATGTTGGTAGCCAGTATGAACCCAAGTCCAAGTGGTTTTTTCAACGACCCCAATAGTCCAATGAGTTCTACACCACAAGAAATGCAACGTTATTTGGCTAGAATTTCAGGGCCTTTATTAGACCGAATTGACATTCATATCGAGGTTACTCCTGTTCCTTTTGAAAAACTTTCTGAAGAACGAAAAGGAGAGCCTAGTAAAACCATTCGAGAACGTGTAATCAAGGCTAGAAAAAAGCAAACAGAACGTTTTTCAACTCTAGAAAACACACATTACAATGCCCAAATGTCTGTAAAACAAATTCGTGCTTTTTGTGCATTAGATACAGAGTCAAAAGAACTTTTAAAAGCTGCTATGGAACGTTTAAATTTATCTGCAAGAGCTTATGATCGAATTTTAAAAGTAAGTAGAACTATTGCAGATTTAGATGGAAAAACGGCTATTTTACCTGCTCATATTTCTGAAGCTATTCAATATAGAAGTTTGGACCGGGAAGGTTGGTTGAGTTGAAATATGACTTTTAATAACTTATATTTTCATAAATTTCTCCACATACTCTACCCCATCAAACTCAATTACAAGTAAATAAAAACCTGGTTGTAGATTTAAAATATCAATATGCTCTTTAAAACCAATACTTCCTTTTGATAATAAGATTCCTTGTAAAGACTTTAATTCATAATTGATTTCTTCAGTAGTATTTATAAATACTTTATCAAGAGCAGGGTTAGGGTAAAGAAAAAACGTTTTATTTTTCAACAAATCTTCTTCCAACGTTCTAGCAGTACAGCTCTCTCCTAAGCCTCCATCTAAAATTGTCCAATTAAACGTTTCTTTCAATATATTGATTGAACTTTGACTGCAATAACTTGCTGCAATTCCTGATAACGTTACATTAGGTTGTAAATTTAAATCAGACCAAGCTACTAATAATTTATCATAATTAAAAGAAGAAATAGGAACTCCTTTGAACAAAAAATCCATGTATTTTACAGATGATACATCCCAAGATGAAATATCACCTGTAAAAGAATTTGCCTCTTCAAACAATCTTGAAACATCAACAACAGCACTCATATTCCACCCTGAAATACTCTCCCCTATAAATGAACTTGCTCCATAAAACATAGCGGATACATCTGTTGCCTGATCCAAAGTCCAAGAAGACAAATCTCCATTAAAAGATATCGCATCTAAAAACATTCCGTTCATTTCATTAACCCCTGATACATTCCATGTAGCTATATTTCCATTAAAAGAACTTGCCCCTTCAAATATACCTTTCATTTTTTTTACAGATGAAACGTTCCAAGATGATATGTCTCTATTAAAAGAAATAGCTCCACAAAACATAACGTTCATTTCCTTTACGGTAGACACATCCCAAGAAGATAAATTTCCATTGAAAGATTTTGCTCCATAGAACATACCATTCATATTCGTCACTGAAGATACATCCCAAGAAGACAAATCACTATTAAACAAACTTGCAAATGAAAACATCAAACTCATATTCGTGATTTTTGATACATTCCAAGTAGATAAATTACCATCAAAAGAATTTGCTCCAGAAAACATAACATCCATGCTGGTAACACTTGACAAATTAGGTGCTTCATCATTAGGAATCGAAATCAAATTAGTACAATCAGCAAACATACCGCTCATGTCTTTCCAAACTTGGGTCCCCCATTGCTGAACCAGAATTAGCTTTGCCGAATTCGCGTTTTCTGAACCTAGTTTTAAAGAATTCATTGAAGGAAAAACTCCGGTAATTGAAATTATATGATCACCAGCGTCCTCATAATCATGTATCGCATTTTCTGACATACCTGTTTCTACTACTCCATCTCCCCAGTCAATACTATAATTAAACTCCCCAGCTCCAATAGGTATTGTTATTGATTCATTCTCCTCAGTTGTCCTCCAAATTGTAATAAACGCTTGCTCATTATCAACAAAAAAAGAAGAGTGTTCGACTGCTTTTAAAAATGAAAAATTAATTAAAAAAACGAATAGCAAAAACTTGAATTTCATAGAAGCAATATTTTCTTACGAAAATACCGTTTTTTTAAAAAATAGTATCTCTTTTTACA
>Ga0105356_10005913_pt1 | contig 11517 bp, 8 predicted proteins | sample GOMGulsemesocosm_3_FD_83502 | JGI IMG/M metagenome (GOLD analysis project Ga0105356, IMG submission 83502) | Methane-oxidizing microbial communities from mesocosms in the Gulf of Mexico - GOM9D Gulf of Mexico | ecosystem: Environmental > Aquatic > Marine > Cold seeps | place: Gulf of Mexico...
AAAGTTACTATGTTGGTAAGAAGAGATGAGTTTAGAGCATCTAAAATAATGGCCGAAAGAGTTAAGAATACAGAGAATATTGAAATTCTATTTAACACAAATACATTAGAAGTATTGGGTGAAAATGATTTAGTAACCGGAGCTAAAGTTAAAAACAATGTTACAGGAGAAGAATCAACAATTCCATGTACTGGATTTTTTGTAGCAATTGGTCATGATCCAAACACGAAAATATTTAAAGATTACATCAACTTAGATGATGCTGGATATATTGTATATGAAGAACCAGGTACCGCAAAAACAAATATACCTGGAGTTTTTGTTTCAGGTGATGCAGCAGATAAATCTTACAGACAAGCAATAACTGCTGCTGGTACAGGTTGTATGGCAGCTTTAGAAGCAGAAAGGTTTTTAGCAGCAAAACACGGATAGTAGAGACTTTTGAGAGAGAATAAAGATATTTAATTTTCAAAATTGATCAATAAAAGAAATTAAAAGTCCTTCACCTTCGGGAGCTTAATAGGGGCTTGTACAAACTTAATAGAATAATGAAAAAAGTAGCAGTAATAGGAGCAGGAACAATGGGTAATGGTATTGCTCACACTTTTGCTCAAAGTGGATTTAAAGTAAATTTAATAGATATTTCTCAAGATGCTTTGGATAAAGCCGTTGCAACCATCACTAAAAATTTAGGGCGAATGGTAGCAAAAGAGAAAATATCTGAGGATGATAAGAATAACACCTTAGCTAATTTATCAACTTATACAGATATGAAAGAAGGTGTTGCTGAGGTTCAATTAGTAGTTGAAGCAGCAACAGAAAATTTAGCTTTAAAATTGAAAATTTTTAAAGACATAGATGAAGCAACAAGTCCTGATGTAATTTTAGCGACTAATACTTCATCTATTTCTATAACTCAAATTGCTGCAGTAACAAGTAAACCAGATAAAGTAATTGGTATGCACTTTATGAATCCAGTACCAATTATGAAATTGGTTGAGATTATTAGAGGATATTCTACTTCTGATGAAGTAACAACAGCAATTATGGATTTATCTAAACAATTAGGTAAAACACCTACAGAGGTTAATGATTACCCTGGTTTTGTTGCCAACAGAATTTTAATGCCAATGATTAATGAAGCTATCATTACGTTAAATGAAGGTGTTGCAGGTGTTGAGGAAATTGATACTGTAATGAAATTAGGAATGGGACATCCAATGGGGCCATTACAATTAGCTGATTTTATTGGTTTAGATGTTTGTTTGTCAATTTTAAACGTAATGAAAGACGGTTTTGGTAATCCTAAATATGCACCAAACCCATTATTAGTTAATATGGTAATGGCAGGAAAATTGGGTGTAAAATCTGGAGAAGGTTTTTATTCATGGGGACACGGAACAAAAGAGTTGATCCTTGCTGATCAATTTAAAAAATAATTGAATCGTTATAGGAGTATTTTTATTTTCACTTATCAAGAAAAATAAAAAAATCTGAAATCTAATTAAATATAAAATGCCGCTTTAATTAGCGGCATTTTTTGATTTCTGGAATACTAAATAATGATAGAAAACCGTTACAAAAAGTAATATCGATTAACTATATTTGTAACAAGTAAAACAACTCGTGAAAAAACTAACTAAATTTATTCTTCTTTCCTTTATAGGACCTTTTGTACTTACCTTTTTTATAGCGGTTTTTGTATTGCTAATGCAATTTATTTGGCTATGGGTTGATGATATGTTGGGCAAAGGAATTGAATGGCATGTAATTGCCGAGTTTTTAATGTACGCATCAGCTAATTTAGTTCCGTTAGCATTACCTCTGGCTGTATTGTTAGCATCCATAATGACCTTCGGTAATATGGGGGAGCATTTTGAATTAGTCTCTTTTAAATCTGCAGGTATTTCATTGCAAAGAATAATGAGACCTTTAATGGTATTTATCCTGTGTTTAAGTCTTGGAGCTTTTCTTTTTGCCAATTATGCTATGCCTGTGGCTAACGCAAAATTTTATGGCTTACTACATGATATCAGGAACAAAAAACCTGCGGTAGATATTAAAACGGGTGTTTTTTATAATCAAATAGATGGTTATGTTATCCGTGTAATGGATAAGGTTGAGTTGGAAAATGGAGATGACTTATTAAAAGATGTAATGATTTACGATCATACCAATAACACAGGTAATCGTAAGGTAACCATTGCAGATTCTGCTATTATGAAAATGTCTGATGATAAATCATACTTTTCTATTCTGCTATTTCATGGTACTGATTATCAGGATCAGGTAGAATCTAGAACAAATAAAAGTTATCCATTATCTCGTTTTTCTTTTGAAGAAAATGAAATGAGAATTGATCTAGATGGTTTTGATTTTAGTAGGACCGATGAGGATGCATTTAAACATGATTATAGACTATTTAATTTACAACAGTTAGAAGATAAAAAGGATACTTTACTTTATACGCTGAACACGAGTATTGACGATTTTTCAAATTTAATAATGACCTCTTTTCTGTTTAATGATACACTTCATACTCTTAAAGAAGATTCGTTAAAAGAAACAATGACAAGAGATGAACATTTTGCAGAACTTGAAGGAATTAAAATCGAGCAACTGCATAGTATGGCAATCAATAACGCAAGAACTAATAAAGGTAGAGCAGGAGCATTAGCAACTACATTAGCTGCCGGAAAAAGGGATGTTGCTCGAGTAAGTATTGAATGGCACAGAAAGTATTCTTTTTCATTTGCATGTATAGTAATGTTCTTAATTGGAGCTCCGCTAGGTGCTATTGTTAAAAAAGGAGGTTTGGGGATGCCTGTTATTATTTCTGTAACAATTTTTGTGATCTTTTGGATAACATCTATTACGGGTGAAAAAATGGTGAAAGAACTTGTTTTAGAACCATATCAAGGGATGTGGATGTCAACAGCATTATTATTACCGTTAGGTATATTTTTTACTTATAAGGCAACTACAGATTCAACACTCTTTGATCTGACTGTATTTTTCGAATTGATGAAGAAAATATTCAAACAAAAAGCAGTTCAATAAATGAAGGTTTTACAAATATGTTTGAAGCCTCCTTTCCCAGAAGTTGATGGAGGATGTAAAGCTATAAATGCTTTTACACAAGGTTTTATTGATAATGATATTGAGTTAAAAGTATTGACTATAAGTACCATTAAACATCCTTTCTTAAAAGAATCGTTGTCTGATGAATATCTTGAAAAAACAAAAATTGAACATGTTTTTGTCGATACAAAAGTTAAGGCGATTAAAGCATTAGGAAACTTAGCCTCTTCTAAATCTTATAATGTAGAACGTTTCTATAGTAAGGAGTTTGAGGCACTAATCATAAAAACGATTCATGCTTCAGATTTTGATGTGATATTGCTAGAAAGCCTTTATGTTTCAAATTATGTTGCAGCAATTAGAGCTTGTTCTAAAGCAAAAATTGTTTTTAGAGCACACAATATAGAATCTGAATTGTGGAAAAGGAATGCTCTAGATCAAAAAGGAATAAAAAAACTTTACGTAAATTCATTAGTTAAGAAATTAACAAATTATGAAAAAGGTAGTTTAAACTCATTTGATGGTATTGCTGCAATTACAGCTAATGATAAAGCTTTATTGAAGCAAATGGGCTGTACTATTCCTGTTGCCGTTTTTCCATTTGGAATAAATATGACTGATTATCAGTTAAAAGAAAGCCAATCCCTAAATAAAGTTTTTCATATAGGAAGTATGGATTGGACTCCTAATCAAAAAGGAATAAAATGGTTTTTAAATAATGTTTGGAATAATGTTATTCAAGAGTTTCCTAAAGCAGAATTAAATTTAGCTGGAAGGCAAATGCCAGATTGGATTAAGAGTAATAAAAAAACAAACTTAAATGTATTAGGTAAAGTGGATAGTGCCATAGATTTTATTAATGCTAATAATATTATGGTTGTACCATTACTAACTGGTGGTGGTATGCGCGTTAAAATTATTGAAGGAATGGCTCTCGGTAAAATTGTTATTGCAACATCTATCGCTGCTGAAGGTATTAATTACACCAAAAATAAAAATATTGTTATTGCAGATTCTCCTCAAGAAATGACTGAAGCTATTGTTTATTACCTAACAAACAAGCAAAAACAACTTGAGATAGGAAGAAAAGCGAGAGAATTAATGGAGCAGGATTATGATAACAAAAAAATTGTAGCTAATTTGTTGTCTTTTTTTAAGAAAATTTAAGCATGAAAATTTTTGTTTTACTATCTCGATTTCCTTACCCTCTAGAAAAAGGGGACAAGTTACGTGCTTTTCATCATATCAAAGAGCTTTCTAAAAACCATGAAGTGGTATTATGTGCTTTAACAGATAAGGATGTAAAACAATCCTCAATAGATATTTTATCAAAATACTGTAAAAGTATTGAGGTCATAAAATTACCAAAATGGAAAATTTATTGGAATTTATTACATCAATTACTGTTTACCAATAAATCATTACAAGTCGCATATTTTTATAATGAAAAGGCTCAGAATAAAATTGATGACTTACTTGAAAAGTATCAGCCTGATCATATTTATTGTCAGTTAATAAGAGTTGCCGAATACGTTCGTAAATCAAAAATTAATAAGACCTTAGATTATATGGATGCCTTGGCAAGAGGAATGCAAAGAAGGGTGGAAGATGCACCTTTGTATTTAAAATGGTTTTTAAAAAATGAAACAACTCGTTTGTTGAGATACGAACATTTTATTTTTGATGATTTTAATAACCACCTCATTATTTCAGAACAGGATAGAAAATTAATAGTCAATATTAATAACGATAAAATAAAGGTGGTTCCTAATGGCGTAGATTATGAAACCTATAAATATAATGATCTTCAAAAAGAGTATGATTTAATATTTACTGGTAATATGGGATATCCTCCTAATGTAGATAGTGTTGTTTATTTAGTAAACAATGTAATGCCTTTAGTTTGGTATAAATATCCTGAAATAAAAGTGGTTATTGCTGGAGCACAACCTTCAATTAAAGTGTTAAAATTAAAATCAGATAGAGTCATCGTTACTGGTTGGGTAGATGATATTTCTCAATACTATTCAAAGTCTAAAATATTTATTGCTCCGATGCAAATTGGTACTGGACTTCAGAATAAATTGTTGGAAGCAATGGCAATGAAAATTCCTTGTATTACTTCACAATTAGCAAATAATGCATTGGGTGCAACACCTAATAAAAACATACTGATAGGAGATGGTCCTGAGGACTATAAAAAACATATTATTAATTTGATAAATAATGTTGAGTTGCAAAAGGAAATTGGACTACAAGGTTATAACTTTGTCAAAGAAAATTATACTTGGGAAGAGACGGGATCAATTCTCGAAAATTTAATAATTTCAACAGCTAAATAAGAAGTAGATGAACGATTTAAGATTAAAAATAGAAGCAGCTTGGGATAACAGAGATTTATTACAAGATAAAGAAACCTTAATTGCGATAAGAGAAGTAATAGAGCATTTGGATAAAGGAATGTTGAGAGTTGCTGAACCAGTTGGTGATGATTGGCAGGTGAATGAATGGATAAAGAAGGCTGTGGTATTGTATTTCCCTATTCAAAAAATGGAAACTATTGAAGTTGGAATTTTTGAGTTTCATGATAAAATGAAATTAAAAACAAACTATGCAGAATTAGGCGTTCGTGTTGTGCCAAATGCTGTTGCCAGATATGGAGCATATTTATCTAAGGGAGTAATAATGATGCCTTCTTATGTAAATATTGGAGCTTATGTAGATGCTGGAACTATGGTAGACACTTGGGCAACTGTTGGTTCATGTGCACAAATTGGTAAAGATGTTCACTTGAGTGGTGGAGTTGGAATTGGTGGAGTATTAGAACCATTACAAGCAGCGCCTGTAGTAATCGAAGACGGTTGTTTTATTGGGTCTCGTTGTATTGTTGTTGAAGGAATAAGAGTAAGAAAAGAGGCTGTTTTAGGTGCTAATGTAGTGTTAACTAAATCAACTAAAATTATTGATGTAACCGGACCAGAACCAATTGAGTATAAAGGTGAAGTTCCTGAGCGTTCAGTGGTTATTCCTGGTTCATACACCAAAGAATTTCCTTCGGGGAGTTTTAATGTGCCGTGTGCTTTAATTATTGGAAAGCGTAAAGCTAGTACAGACTTAAAGACTTCATTAAATGATGCGTTAAGAGAATACGATGTAGCTGTCTAATTAATTCCTCTCCTTGGAAGGGTTAGGGATGGGTTTTGTGATTCATACACACTCTCTAAGAAAAATAACAAAAAATTGAAAAAAATATTAATCATACAAACCGCTTTTATTGGAGATGTTATTTTAGCAACAGCCCTAGTAGAAAAGTTGTATCAATTTTATCCTGAAAGTCAGATTGATTTTTTATTGAGAAAAGGGAATGAAGGGTTGTTAGAGAGTCATCCAATTATTAATAATGTGCTGATTTGGGATAAAAAAGATAAAAAGTATGATAACCTAAAAGTTATATCTAAAAGTATTAAAAGAACACAGTATGATGCTGTAATTAATTTGCAACGCTTTGCGTCTACCGGGTTAATTACAGCATTTTCTGGTGCAAAGCATAAAATAGGATTTAAGAAAAATCCATTGTCCTTTTCATTCACTAAAAAAGTAGAACATAAAATAGGTAATGGTACACATGAGGTTGAACGTAACCAACAGTTGATTTCCCATTTAACGGATAGTGTTGCCTTAAATCCGAAACTCCATCCAGCTAATAAAGATTTTAATGATGTTGAGCAGTACAAAAAGAACAAATACGTTTGTATGGCGCCAACTTCAGTTTGGTTTACCAAACAATTACCTAAAGAACAGTGGGTAAAACTTACTAATAAAATAGAGGATCAATCAACCGTTTATTTATTAGGCGGACCAGATGATGCAGTACAATGTGAGGCCATTAAAACAGCCTCTAAAAATAAGAATGTAGTTAACCTTGCTGGTAAACTATCGTTTTTAAAATCTGCAGCATTAATGCAAATGGCACAAATGAATTATGTAAATGATTCGGCACCCTTGCATATCGCTTCAGCTATGAATGCTCCAGTTACAGCTTATTTCTGTTCTACCGTTCCTTCTTTTGGTTTTGGACCATTATCAGATAAAACGAAGATAGTGGAGATTAAGAAAAAATTAGCTTGCCGTCCATGTGGTTTACACGGTAAAAAAGAATGCCCCGAAAAACACTTTGATTGTGGCTTTAAAATTGAGGTTTAGTTGATAATTAAACCCGCAATCGTAATATTTTCTTAATCAAAAATTAAATGTTGTAGGCAACAATCTTCTTTTACGTTTAATTAATTCATTGGGTATATGTGTTTCTAATTCATTACATAGTAAACACGTAATAATAAGATTGTCTCCATTTTTTAATTTTACGAGAGTGTAATAATATTCATCCCAAAGAAAGAACGTTAACCCATTATAAAAAAGGTTTGGAGAAATATTCAACTCAATTTCTTCAATATCACTAAGAGTAAACTTTGTAATTTGTTTGTTCTTAGAAAATTCAAAATTTCCATTATCAATTATTAATGAACTGGTTTTATTTTCTTTGGAGTAATTAAAGAATAATATCAGTAGAGGTAAAATAGAGATTGGCGTCAACCAAAAAAAACCAAATGTTATAAGTCCTACTATTCTTTCAATCGATTCATCATATCCAATTATTAGGCTAACTACAGTAACAATAAGTCCAATATAGATAAGTGATCTATAAAGATAATACCTGATATTATTTAACCCTTTAAAGTTTTTCATTAAAACACATCAGGAATACTTCTTCTGGTCATTTTTAAATCTTGGAGTAGAGCCGATTTTACTCTTATGGTAAACAGGTAGCTTTGTCTTGGTCCAAACGGAATCCAGTTAAAAGTCATTTCCCAACAATGTAAATCACGGTAAATATCTACAGAAGTATAAGAAAGGTCTTTGAGTTCAAAATCGTAACCAGATCTAAACCCAATCTTCCACCTATTGGTTAAGCTTAAATCACCAGAAAAATTTAAAGTCTGAATAATATCTTCTTCAAATCCTGGTTTAGAATAACGTACGTTGTATTTCATATTTAATGTCCAAGGTATATTAAAATCAACAAATTCAGATGGATTTGCATTAATGTATTCTAGTTCTTGTTCGCTACCAAATTTACTTTCTTTTTTAGCGTTTGTTTTTTTACTTTTAAAAGAAAATCCAGCAGAAATGTTAGCTGAAGTAAGCCTACCAATTCTCCCATGCTGATCAAATTCAGAAGTGGTTTGACGAATAATTTTTCCTGTAGATGTGGAATCAATGGTATAGGGATCAAAGTTTGCTGTAAAGTTTAAGCTTAGTTTTTTTATGTTGGTTCTTGCATTAAGAATAATATCACTCCAGTTTAAAGAATCTGCAATTATATTATAGTTCGTAGAAAATTTTAAACTCTCTAAAAGTTTAATTTTGGTGTCTTTCCCTAAAGTATCCTTTCTGTTTCTTACTTTCAGTTCAAAATTGTTTAATAAACCTAAATTTATTAATCCAGCTTTGGCGGTATTTGTACTCCCATAAATTCCATTTTCAAAAATGGAGTATTCAGTAGGTTCATTTGTGGTATTATTAGATGTATCAGTATAACTTCTTAAGCCACTATTGTTTTCTGGAATAAAAGTAAATCCAACACTTGGTGTCATCACATGGCGAAGGGCCTTAATCATTTTTCCTCGATATTGGTACATTCCGTAAATTTTTGTGGAAGCACTAATTGCCATGTTTAATGAATTACCTCTTTCAAAACCATTAATTGTGTCTGTTTCAATAGCGCTACTATCTAGGTTGTAAGTCCTTCGGATAGATTTAAGGTACCATACTTCAGAATAGTTTAGAGAAGGATTTATGGTGAAGTTCTTTAATATTTTAAAAGAGGTGCTTAATGGTATGGAGTGCCTCATCCCATTTTTAAATTCTTTCTTAAGTAAATTTAAATTATTCATCCTAAATAATGAATCTTGAGCTGTAACTTCATTTCTTGAATTCATAGAATAACTTATTCCAATTTTCTCATAAATTTTTTGGTTGCCAATTGTGGTTTTTCTTTTAAGGGGGTATAAACGAGATACGTTAAAAGCTAGTTCGGGTAAACGGACAGTAATAGTTTTGTTTTGCGTGTTCTGACTATGAGATCCATTTACAGAAAAGCTATAAGGTTTACCCGCAAAAGATTTTTTGTAAGAAACACTTGAATTAAAAGAAGTTGATAAATATTGATTGTCAGAACTGTTAAAATTGTTAGTATAATTTTGGCTATTACCAAAATTTACATTGGCAGAAAAAATACTATTTGGTCGGGCTTTAGGGTCTTGGGTGTGTTTCCAGTTAATAAAAAAGTTTTTTGTTTTAGTATAACTTGGAAACTCTTCAAAACCATTTTTAAAAGTTGAAAAATTAGTGTTTAAAACACCTGAATATTTATAGCGTTTTTTATACTGTGTTAACATGTTTACAGCCCAACTCCCTTTGGTGTAATAATCTCCAGTAAATTGAGTGCTTATGTTGTCACTTATAGCGGCATAATACCCACCACCTAATAAGAAAAAACCATACTGGCCACTTTCTCCAAAAGTTGGAATGATAAGACCTGATTTTTGCTTGTTTGAATTAGGAAAAAAACCAAATGGAATTCCAATTGGTGTAGGAGCACCTTCAATAACTAAATTGGCAGGCCCTGTGATGATTTTATCTTTAGGGATAATTTTTAATTTATTTGTACTAAACCAGTAGTGAGGGTGTCTTAAATTACAGGTAGTATATTTTCCATGCTTAATGTATAGGATGTCATCTGGTGATTTATATATTTTTTCACCATGGATATAGTTTTCCCCTTCATTAGTAACAGCATCTAATATTAATCCTTTTTTTGTATTGAAATTGTATTTCATTTCATGAGAATTGACTACAGATTCATTTTCTGTAAACACAGGTTCACCAAAGTATTTACCAGTAGAATCTTTTTTTCCTTTGGCATTAACAATGTTGGAGTCCATATCTATGACTATATGCTCTGCTTTTAATTCGATGTCTTCATAAAAAACTTCAGCTTCACCAAAAAGATAAACCAATTTACTCTTCATGTCTATTCGTATTGAATCTTTAGCTGTGTACTTAACTGGAAATTCTAAAGCATCTGGAGAATTTAAAGTGTCAACACTTACGTTATTAACAATAGCAGTATCCGTTTTGGTAGTATCAATTGGTAAAGTATCGCCAATTTTTAATGGTGGAAAGTTAATTTTAGGCTCATCTTGAGCAAAACTAAAAATTGAGCATAGTATTAAAACACAAGTATATACTACTTTATAATGCTTGTTGTACTTGGTATGGAACTTGTAGTTGGTCAAAAAGCTAATTTCCTATCATTTAATGGATGATGTTTAGTTTTTAGGTAAGAATTATTAACAATAAAGTTGTGATAATTAACTGTTTATTAAAGTAAAGTCAAAGCTAAAAAAAATAACATTTGTAGTAGTAAATAGTGTGCTTTTAACATTATAATAACTTAAGTATGATAAAACGTACCCTCAGTGGTTTTCTTGTATTGGTAGGATGTTTCTTATCAACTGAATTTCTTGCTCAAAATAAATCTGATTTTTTTGGAGTAAAAACGGTCTGTATTGATGCCGGACATGGCGGGCATGATCCTGGATGCCATGGTGCTAGCGCAAATGAAAAAGATGTGGCTTTGGCTATGGCTTTAAAATTAGGGAAATACATTGAAGCCAATTTTACGGACGTAAAAGTGGTGTACACAAGAACAACCGATGTTTATTTAAAATTGTGGGAAAGAGCCGCAATTGCCAATAAAGCCAAAGCCGATTTATTTATTTGTATACATGCTAATGCGGGAGGACCTGCAGCTTCTGGTACTGAAACTTATGTAATGGGTTTGCATAAATCAGAATCAAATTTAAATGTAGCAAAAAGAGAGAATTCATCAATCCTTTTAGAAGAAGATTATAAAACAAAGTATAGCGATTTTGATCCCAATTCTCCTGAATCATATATTGTATTAACAATGAGGCAAGATGCATTTATTGACCAGAGTTTGAGTTTCGCAGCTAAAATTCAAAAACAATTTAAAGAAAGAGTCGGAAGGAAAGATAGAGGAGTTAAGCAGGCTGGTTTTTTAGTTTTGCATCAAACAAACATGCCCAGTGTATTAATTGAAACAGGTTTTTTAACTAACAAAGAGGAAGAAGCGTTTTTAGCATCAGCTCAAGGTCAAGATTATTTGTCCTCTGCTATTTATAGAGCTTTTAAGGAGTATAAAGCAGAATTAGAAGGGAAATATACATCGGATGATTCTGTTGAGAAAAAAGAAATTGTTAAAAAGGAGGAACCTAAAGTGATTCCAAGCCCTAAAACGAAAGGAGAAATTAAAAGAGAGAAAAAAGAAAAGAAGAAAAATAAAAGTTCTGT
>Ga0105356_10005914_pt1 | contig 11513 bp, 8 predicted proteins | sample GOMGulsemesocosm_3_FD_83502 | JGI IMG/M metagenome (GOLD analysis project Ga0105356, IMG submission 83502) | Methane-oxidizing microbial communities from mesocosms in the Gulf of Mexico - GOM9D Gulf of Mexico | ecosystem: Environmental > Aquatic > Marine > Cold seeps | place: Gulf of Mexico...
TACGGCTATCTTCTAACGCCATACGATATTGATAAAAACGTTTCATATATTCACGTTTTTTGTCAAATGCCTCTTGAAATTGTCCGTTAATAGCGTAATTAATTGAGAGAGTTAAATAGCTTTGATTAAAAATTGGTAATTGCAGTTGCTCCATGTCAATTTGTTTTTCTAATGTTAATGCTTGATTTAGCCAATTTATTACTTTGTGCTCTTGCCCGGGGGCACTAGCAATATTTGCTTTTATTACTAACATTAAATACTTTTCAGCAGCGTTAAAGTGAGCGCTTATTGCTTCAATTTTAGGTAATAGCTTAAGCGCTTTCTGCGGGCTACCTTCACTTAATGATAATAAAGAAACAATACGGGCATTTAGCGGAAGTTCCGTTTCTTCTTCCAATAAACTTATTTTTTTTTGCAAAGATGTTCGGGGAAAATTATCAGGGTTTAGCGTTGTATCACCATTCAATTCTTCCGCAACGACACCTAATGAAAATAGATTCACTATAACCGCAGTAATCCAGAGAATTTTCAATAAAAAAAGGCCCTTTCTCATACGTAACAGACCTTATTTTTACCACTGGTTTTTTCATGATGTAATACTAACTCTGCCGCTTGTATTAAACTATCGAAACTTTCATGTAGCATTTGGTTATAGCTAGCAACACCAATACTTACAGTTATTCCTGTTAGCTCTGTCTCTTTCTGTATTGCATCAGGACTAGCTAGTAGCCAATTAAACTGTTCTATTGATTGGCGTAGCTGCTCTGCAATTCCGACAGAATCTTCGCTATTTACTTCAGGCAATAAAGCGATAAACTCTCCACCACCTAAGCGACCGAACAAGGCCGACTTATGTTTACAGCGTTGCCGAACAATGGTTTTACCGATGAGAGCTATTTTACGCAAAACATCATCGCCCCCCTGATGACCGTATTGAGCATTAATACCTTTAAAGTTATCAATATCTATGATCAAGAGGCTAAGTATTTCATTATCGTTCTTAAGTTTTTTAAAATGTTGGTGACCCATCTGCATTAAACGTCGACGATTCGTAATACCAGTGAGCCCATCAATATTAGTTGCCTTGACTAATTGTTTTTGTCCTGCAATAACTTTAATCAATACCCAAGCCAAAACGAGTGAAATAACCGCAATAACAACTAACCAAGTATTTCGAACATCTAACGCTTGCTTACCTTCCTCTAATAACAAAGTTTGTAGTGATTTTTCTTGCTGTAAAATCTCTTTTATCAGATCTGCTTGTTCACTTTCGTAACGCATCCTCAAATCTTCAGTTTCTACTATATTTCCTCGTTTACGTACCGCAGCCGAATACTCAGCAAGTTGTTGTTGAAAATGATAGGCTTGTTGGAATTTCTCTAATTTATAATAAGCTTCTGACTTTAAATATAAGATGCTAAGGTTAGAAACTGTTGCTGCGGAATTGCCTTTCGATTCGGCATATTTACTCATATTTTTTGATGCCTCGTTAGCACTTTCGAGCGCTTCTTGATAGCGATGCATTTTCAACATCAAAAAGCCTTTGTCTATCGCGTGCGTTACTGGAACATCGTAATGTTCTGATTGAGCATAATACTGACTAGCAATTAACATGTATTGATAAGAGGCTTCTTCATCTTTATCTTCTTTGTGTAATTGCGCCCAAGCCATACCCGAATATACAGTAGCCAGCATAGCGGAATCACCAACATCGTCTGCATTATCAATAATTTTTTTATATATTTCTATTGCTTCATCATAACGCTCATTTTGAGAATGGTTAAAAGCTATATTTCTTAGACTATTATAAGCGTAAAATATTTTACCGGCTTTTTGATAATGTTCGTATGATTTTTGATAAAAAGACATCGACTTTTGGGGTTGTGCTAAGAAGCTATACAATACTCCCAATTCTCCGCTGACATAACCTTTTAATTCATCATCATCAATATCAGCAGACAAAAACAACGCTTCATTAAAAACAATTAATGCCTTTTCAAAATCTTCAGTTAAATAATAAATGGCGCCTAAATTAATAAGCCCCATCGCAACATGTTTTTTATTATTTAGTGATTCTGCGACTTCAAGGCCGTTAATATATTCAGCCAATGCTCCATCCAGGTCACCTAAGCTTTCAAGAGAAAAACCACGAGCATAAAGTAGCTCAGTGATCACAATACTTGGGCTGGATAATTCCTTTGCTAAGTCTAAACCTCTATTAGCTGCGAGTTTGCTTAACCTATATTGTCCTATTTCAAGGTAGAGTTCTGACTGTAACTTGTAAAATATTAACTGATGTTCAAGAGGAAGTAACGGTAAGCTAGATTCAAATTTGACTATATAAGCAAATGCTTTATTCGGACTAGAATCTTGTAAATGCTCTGCTTTCTTCACAAAACGATCAAAGTTTTCTTCGGACAAACGGCTATCATTAGCTTTCAAGTCACTACCCGTTGAATCCACTTTGTTTGTATTTGTGCTTAATGATGGCCCTGAAAAAGACTTATAAGGAGTTAACAAAAATAGCAACAAAAAGATTGCGTTGATTAACTTTATTTGGGTTAAAACGCGAGCAGGCAATTAATCATCCTTTTATTCTATACCACATGAAATAATGAATTAGTCAATTTAGAGCTGCAATAACATGCTTTAAATACTATAAATGGCCTAAACATCGCTATTTTGGCTTTATCTATTGATTCGCTCTACCTCCTACCTCCATGTAGTTCCATCTATTATCCATTTAAAAGGTTATCAGATTGATGATATGCTGCCAAACTGTAAACTTAATATGCGTGATAATATTGACAGAGTTATTGTCGATTACCTTCAACTAATGCCAGCCTTTAAACCTTTTAATTGTTAACCAGTGAGTAATTCACACTCTGAATTTGCAATGATTAACTATTTGCTATACAACTAGCAAAATATATTATCAACAGTATAAAACGAATTACAGCTAATGATAAACTTATATTTAACATCTAAATATCAAAAGTTTCTATTCACTTATTCAGTGTAGCTATTAAATTTTTCGCACAAAAAAAGCTGACATTACTGTGAAAGCTGCTGAAAGTACTAGGCAGGCTGCCAACCCAGATAATTGGAATAGCCAACCGGATAATAACGTGCCCAATAAGCGTCCCATCGCATTAGCCATATAATAAAAACCAACATCCATTGAAACATTATCATCACTCGCCATTGCTACAATGGAATAGCTATGTAGTGACGAGTTGATCGCAAAAATAACGCCAAAAGCCAATAAACCAACAATTACTGCAATAGATGCAGCAATATCTAAGTACATTGCTAATGCTATGATTGTTGTTACAAGCGACAGCAACAGTGCCCAAAGTGCTAATTTTGCGCCTGAAAACAAGACATGTTGCTTTAAACGAATCAATTTGGGAGTAATAGACTGAATAACGCCATAGCCTATTATCCAAATAGCCAAAAAACTACCAACGGCATGATGCGACCAAGCCAGTTGTGTCATTAAAAAAATAGGTAGAGCAACCACAAACCAAACATCTCGCGCAGCAAAAAGACATAATCGTGCCGCCGACAGATAATTTAGCGACTTATTTTTCGACCATAGTTGCTTGAATTTAGGTTTAAATTTGGTTTTACCCACTTCTTGCTTTAAAAAAAATAGACTAAAAGCTGTGACTACCATCAATGCTATAGCCATTAACATTAGAGCTTGTTGGAAACCTAAAGTAGATAATAATAATCCACCTAGGAAAAAGCCTACACCTTTTAACGCATTTTTAGAGCCGGTAAGCAAAGCAACCCATCGGTACATTATTGATGCTTGGTTATTATCTTCAACTGAGTTCTGTTTTTCTTGCGATAAAAACTTAATACTGCTTTTCGCACTCATTTTATTAAGGTCTTTTGCAATACCTGATATGGCCTGCGCAGCCATAACCCAAAGCATAGACAAAAACTCAGGTGGCAATGCCAACATGCCTAACGCAAATATTTGCAGTACTAAACCTACATGCATAGTCTTATTTAGGCCAAAACGTGCGCCAAGCCAGCCACCAACCAAATTTGTAACCACACCGAATACTTCATAAAACAAAAATAGCATTGCAATTGCTAATGGTTGATAGCCTAATTGGTAGAAGTACAAAACCACTAACATGCGCAATGCGCCGTCAGTTAATGTAAATACCCAATAATTTATCGTAATCAATAAGTACTGTTTAACAGCTAAAGGTAATGCAATTATTTTGTTAAGAACAGTCACTTAAACCAACCATTTTCATCAGTTCTGCAGCGCGGTTTGCATAGCCCCATTCATTGTCGTACCAAAGGTACATTTTTAATTGTGTATCATTAATGACCATAGTAGATAAAGCATCCACAATAGCCGACCGCGGATCTGTTTTATAATCAACAGAAACTAAAGGCTTTTCTTCATAACCTAAAATCCCCTTTAGCTCTCCTTCAGCAGCACTTTTCATCAAGTCATTAATTTCTTCAACGGATGTTTCACGTTGCAGTTCAAAAACACAATCAGTTATTGATGCATTAGCTAAAGGTACACGAACCGCATGACCGTTTAATTTACCTTTTAATTCAGGAAATATATGGGTAATAGCCGTTGCCGAACCGGTTGTTGTTGGGATCAAACTCTGGCCGCAGGCACGAGCACGCCTTAAATCTTTATGGGGTGCATCCAAAATAGTTTGAGTATTAGTGATGTCATGAATAGTAGTCATACTGCCATGTTTAATACCAATACTTTGCTGTAGAACTTTCACCACAGGAGCCAAACAGTTAGTTGTACAAGAAGCAGCAGTAACAATAGGGTGCAGCTCAGCGTTATATAGTTCTTGGTTTACACCCATTACGATATTTAAAACTCCGTCTTCTTTGACTGGAGCAGTAACTACGACTCGTTTAACACCTTGCTGCAAATAGGGATTGAGCAATACTTTTGTCTTCATTACTCCTGAAGCCTCAACCACTACATCACATGATGACCAATCTGTATCATTTATTGTCTGATTAGCGGTTACTTTGATGATTTTATTGTCAATCATCATTTCATTTTCCTCGGCACTCGCTTGGTAGCTCCAAATGCCATGGATTGAATCATAATTAACTAAGTGTGCTAAAGTTGCCGCATCTCCAGCAGGATCATTAATTTGCACAAATTCAATTTCGGGCCAATGCCAAGATGCACGCATAATCAAACGCCCCATGCGACCAAAACCGTTAATACCTACTTTTATTGTCATGACTAAACCTGTAAAAATTACATTAAAGAAAGCTTTGCTTTAGCACACCATTATAAATAGCCATGCTATTAATTTGAATAGTATTAATAAACATTTCATTAAAATGTCATCACAAACAGTTTTTATGGCTTAATTTTTAATCTTAAGTTTTCGTTAAGGTTTCTTAATTATCTTTAAATCGTCAGGGTACATTATTTTTCAACTGAGAACTCTAGCGGCTACTACATAACGAAACTGTTTGATAATACAGCTGAAACACATAGCGTCTTGGTGATAATCAAAGTATATTAAAAATATATGAGATATTAAATCTAGTCTGTACCGACTCATTTTTTTTTACTAAAATGTTGTATAATAAAAGAAAATACAAATCTGCGAAACGCCTTTCACCTAATAATAGAAGCAAGCAACAATGAAATTGTTATTAATTGAAGATGATATTCCGTTAGCACAAGCGCTGCAGCAATCTTTGCGTCATGAAAACTACAGTGTCGACTGTGTCAATAATGGTAAAGCCGGGATAACAGCGGTAAAAACTGGCGATTATGGTGCGCTAATTTTAGACTTAGGCTTACCTGATATCGATGGCTTTGATGTATTAAAAGCAATCAAATCAGGAAAAAACACCTTGCCGGTATTAATTCTAACCGCTCGTGATAGTGCACAAGATAAAGTGAAAGGACTAGATTTAGGAGCTGATGATTATTTAGCAAAGCCTTTTGATATGGCAGAGTTGTTTGCACGTTTAAGAGTATTTGAACGTCGCGCTGGTACTGCAAATAGCGCGATTATCACACACGGCCAAGTCACTTTAGATACCTCTGCCAACCTAACTTATATTAATAAGCAACCCATCAGTTTTTCGCGTCGAGAATACATGATAATTAAATCATTAATGGAAAATATTGGCCGTATTCAGTCTAAACAACAGTTAGAGAACAAACTTTATGAATGGGGAGAAGAAGTTGCCAGCAATACCATTGAAGTTCATGTTCATCACGTGAGAAAGAAGCTGCCTGAAGGTTTTATTAAAACCGTACGTGGTGTTGGTTACATCATTAGTAAGACCTAGCATTAATGTCTAGGCGAAGTAATATAACCATTCAGCGCTATTTATTGCTGCTCATTATTTCCATTATTGTTTTGGCAACATTTGGCGCGGCTTTGCATGGTTATCGCGCCAGCATGTCGCAGTTTGATGAGATATTTGATAACGAATTGCGCGCGCTGGCCCAATCATTAGCGATGCTCGATTTAAACTTAACACAACTAGAAAAAAAACAACAAAATCTAATCCAATCAAGTAAACTCACTAATCAACAATTTTCTTTTCAAATATGGAAAAATAAAAAATTAGTCGCGAAAAACCATACCAGTCCAATGAAACCATTCATGCCTTTTCGTTCTGGATTTACACAACAAAATTTTAACGGAAAACGTTGGCAAACTTTTGCTTTATTAAACGATAATAATTGGATATTTGTCGCCCAACCAATAAAGTTGCGTGTGCAATCAGCAGAAATGGTATTGCTGGAAGCGATAGGGCCAATTGTTTTAGCTATTCCATTAATTGCACTGTTTACTTTATTAGCAATACGAAAAAGTTTGACTCCGTTACGTGAATTATCAAATAAAGTAAAACTTAAAAACCCTGACGATTTAACGACGATTCAGCTCAACCGAACATCACCTGAACTGCAACCTATAACAGAGACCCTAAATAGTTTACTTAAACGGATGGAAAGTGCATTTTCAAGAGAAAAGTGCCTAGCCTCAGATGCCGCCCACGAGCTTCGCACTCCAATAAGTGTATTAAATATTACCGCTCATAATTTACGTACTGAGTTTTACCAACAATCAGTAAACGAAGCAACGCTTGCGGAGTTACAGCAAGGTGTTGCACGAATGGCCCATGTTATAGAACAAATACTTTTACTCAATAGAACAACACCTGAACATTTTGAACAGCAATTCATTGAACTTGATATTGAACTACTACTGCAACAAGCTATCAATAATATTTATGAAAAAATAGAAATCAAACAACAAAAAATCTCTCTACATAGCCACAGTCAGATGTTATTTGGTGATGAATTTTCACTAGTAACTTTATTTGAAAATCTAATAGGTAACGCCAATAAATATTGCACCTCCGGCTGCGAAATTTTAATCACAGTTCAACAAACAAAACATAAATTAAATATTTGCATTGAAGATTCTGGTGATGGTATGACAGAACAACAAATGGCAAAAGCCTTTGATCGTTTTTATCGCGCACATACATCAAAAATTTCGCATGATAAACAAATCAGCGAATCAAAAGATACTGTAATAGGCTGCGGTTTAGGTCTATCGATTGTCGATCATATTGTTACTTTGCATAACGGCAACGTAGTGCTTTCTCAGTCAAAGTTAGGGGGATTAAAAGTCAACATAAGCTTCCCAAATGAAAATGTTTGCAAGGGGAATTTGATAAAGCGGGGCCAAAATGTCTAACATGATATTCATAAAAGCTTGCTTGCTCTCTAAATTATCAATTAAAACTTCAACTAAAACATCAATTAAGCTTTTACGATTTTTTATACTTCTAACTTTAGGTTCATCCACATTGTCTGCTTTGGGCAATGACACTGAATTTAACATTATTTTACAAGATCACTTATTTTATCCTGCTGAAATTATTATTCCTGCTGGAGTAAAAGTTAAACTCATCATCGAAAATAAAGACTCTGTCGTTGAAGAGTTTGATAGCTTTGATTTGAACCGAGAAAAAATGTTATTCCCTGATAAAAAATCAACTATATATATCGGCCCTTTGTCTGCAGGAGAATATCATTTTTTTGGCGAGTATCACCCAAATTCGGCATTAGGAAAAGTTATTGTTAAAGAGGGGAAACATGCTAACTAACACCGTGATCCTCTTTTTAAGAGAGATGTTACCCTTGGTAATATTTTGGTTTTTTTATTAGCACATAGCTGGCCTAGCATTTATCGCCTGCGATACTCAATACCACTTGGTTTAAGTATCACTATTGGCAGCGTAATATTAATAAATATACTTCCCTTGCTTAGTGAACTATTTGACGGTGCGGGTTTAGAAGTTAGTATTGCTATATTATTGTTACTGGCCTGTAGTTGCTTGATAATTGGTAGTAGTTATGAACTTAACGCAAAAGCTCACAAAACATTATGGCGTACATTATTGCTATTTGGAGTCTGTATATTTGGTTGTATTAAATCAACCAATTTTGCGATATATCTCATCGGCTATATTCACCAAAATGGTAGTGGCTACAGCTTATTATTAGGTTTGATAATTGCGATAGGGATTTGCATCAGTTTTGCCGTATTACTCTACTTCTCACTAACTTGGTTAACCAGTAGGCATTATAATAAGCTGTTCACAATTTTATGGTCATTATTTATTGTAGGGCAATTTTGTTTTGTCGTGCCCTTACTTGCGCAAGTTGATTTAATTAACGATGCTAACATTGTTTGGGATAGCTCTATTTGGGTCAAAGATAGCTCTGAATACGGCCATATACTTAACGCTATGATGGGTTATGAAGCGACGCCCTCCTCTACTTACCTTATTTTTTATTTTATCAGTATAGTTTGCTGTTATAGCAACTTCTTGCTCTCCCAAGCATTCAGTTCAACAGCCAAAAACAACATTTCTGGCGAGGAATTTTCATGAAATACTTATCCACGTTATTGATTATTTTAACAGTGCTATCATTTGCAAATAATGCCCATGCCGATGGTGTAACCGTTGACAAAGTTTATCATCCTTATGTATTACCAAATGAACGAGAGTTTGAGTGGCGATTAATGTCGCAACAAACTGATATAACTAATGGCCTAGATCAACGTATTGGCTACGGACAGTCAGTGAGTGAATATGTCACTATTGAGTTTTACCTTGTTGGTGAGCGAGATAAGCATACCGACTTTGGTTTAACTGCCTACGAAATAGAAGCTCGTTGGATGATGACTGATCAAGGTAAATACTGGGCCGATTGGGGTATGTTATTTGAAGTAGAAAAAGAGCATAAAAATGACAATTGGGAAGTCACCACTGGATTATTGATGGAAAAAGAATTTGGCAAAACTAGTTTAACTATCAATTTATTTGCTATTTATGAATGGGGTCAAACCATCGAAAATGAATGGGGCAGTGAATTAAGGCTCAATTACCGTTACCGTTTTGCACCACAGTTTCAACCAGCAATCGAACTTTATGCTGGAGATGACTTTATCGGCATTGGTCCAGCAATAACAGGAATTCAGCGCTTTGATGGTCAAAAACAATTGAAGTGGGAAACAGGGTTTATTAGTGAGATATCTCAATCAGGAAAAGATCATACACTAAGGTTTGCGCTTGAGTATGAATTTTAGTTAAAAATTAAACTCCAACAACTCGCTAGCTGTTGGAATCAATCACAAGTAGTAAAGTACAACTATTTGTCAAATGAGCTATCTGGCGTACCGGTAAAACAGTTAATAATATAAGGAAAACCTGTCGTTATGTAATATCCGTAAACACCGTCTAAAGTCATACCATTACATTCATCTAAATCACCATAACCCTCCACATAACTGTAATCATCTCGATAGGTACCGTCATAAGTCCCACCTGGCGCGCCATTGACTGTTGACCTAGTACCATTTTTTAATTGATAACTCGAAGTAGCTGTTCTTATTACTCCATTGTCATCGTAAAAAGGCCCATAAATAGGGAAACCATCCGCCGCATAACCAACTACCGGTGAAACCAAGCTATTATCATCCTCACTGAACAATGCTTTAGGTGTACCATGATAATGATAACTACCATCAGGCTGAACATGTGCGTTATGGCTATCCACTCGAAAACCGTTGGCAGCAAACATAGGATCAAAGCGCCAGGCTTGATTAATATCATTACAACCAGTTTTTTCATCACCAACACCAAAACATGCCGCAGCAAGCAAGTCGACTTTTACGCCATTAAGTAAAATTGCATTGTCACGTGTTAGAGTTATAGCCGTTGTAGAGGCTGCGGGGCTCGGCGTAGCACTAATTTCGAAACTATTGTTTTGCGCGCTGACATTATTTGGGAAAGGTTGAGTGCCATCATGAAAATCATGATTAGGAATATTATTAGTTTGAAAAATGCATTTATCATTTACTAATGAAATAGTTAAAGCGCCGTTAAATACACTACTATTTTGCACATCCATCACGGTTGATTGATAACTTTCAAGGTAATCAGCACAATTTGCATTACGTTTAGTTAAAATTACGTTAGTAATATCTATTGGTGAACCTGAACTTTCATTTCTTATTAATGCCGATTGTGCTGACAAGTTGCTGACTATGCTACTGACATCGGTATTGCCAGATAACAGTTCATTACTTTCACTTAGATCATTACTTACTTGAAAGAGCATTTGTTCACCATCGGAAAATTCTATTAATTTGTATTCATCATCACGTATTGTCCAACCAGTAACGTCTGTACTTTCAAACTCAGAATAATTATAAGCCCTCAAACCACTTTGGCTTTGCTCAAACAAATGAGTGAAGCTGTAACTGTCATTAAGTTGTGTGGTGGAGCTCCCTAAATAGTGAGCGAAGGTAGCATAAAAATCAGTGGTATTAACTTGCGCCGACTCTCTTTGGTTTTGTCTCGTCACGCCTTTACCAGAAAGTACCATAGGTACACGAATACCACCTTCGTAAAGCGAATTTTTACTGTGATTTTTACTGTAAACCTCGGCATCTATTACCCCAGCTGGAGTGCCGTTATCACCAATATAAACAATTAAAGTATTTTCTAGTTCAGCTGCAGGCATAGAATCTAATAATCGTCCTATTTCACTGTCCATTGCTTCAATCGCAGCTAAATAATAGTCACGTGTATTATTTTCAATATCGCTATCAGTTCCAGTTAAGCTATTACGGCTGTGCAAACTTGCCGGAGGTAGATGAAATGGAGAATGAGGTGCAACGTATGCTAACCATAAAAACCATGGATTATTTTGTTGGCTTTGTTCCGCCAGCCAGTCTATCGCCAAATCAGTCATTTTACTGGTATGATATTCAGTACTGGTTGTAGTAACTCCATTTTGTGTTAAATCCCAATTATAATAATCCTCTAATGTGCCTTTAATCGTTCCAGCATAATAATCAACACCACTGTCATTAGGGTGAGAGAGCTCAGGGTTCGCTCCACCAAGATGCCACTTGCCAATCACTGCCGTTTGATAATCACTA
>Ga0105356_10005915_pt1 | contig 11512 bp, 10 predicted proteins | sample GOMGulsemesocosm_3_FD_83502 | JGI IMG/M metagenome (GOLD analysis project Ga0105356, IMG submission 83502) | Methane-oxidizing microbial communities from mesocosms in the Gulf of Mexico - GOM9D Gulf of Mexico | ecosystem: Environmental > Aquatic > Marine > Cold seeps | place: Gulf of Mexico...
AATGAAAGTTAACGCAAAAAACCGCACACCTCGTTTACGTAAAAAATTACGTGTTGATGAATATCAAGAATTGGGTTTTGATATTGCTTTTAAATTAGCTGATGATAGTGATAGTGAAGCTATCGATACTTTTATTAGCAAGTTCTTTGCCGAAGCGATTGAACCCAGTGGATTAGGTTTTGGTGGTGAAGGTGATACTTTATGGCACGGTCTAGTATGTACACAAAAATTAGGAAAATGCACCGAAGAGCACCGTAGTATTGTTGAAAAGTGGCTTTCTGCAAACGGCGCTACAGCGGTTTCTGTGAGCGAACTGTACGATGTATGGTGGGCTGCATAACCATACTTGAATATGCATCACCAATGAATTTAGCTTAGGTAGTTACTTTCTTAACGCTACTAATGTGAGCTAAAATCAGTTAATTATTTATAAGTACTTAAAAAGGCAATTGTCTAAAGTTCATTGAGTTAGCATAGACTTAAACATTAGCAATGTGATGTGAAAAAATTAATGTTCTTTGTTCCGTTTTTACTGACTGGAACCTATAGATGTTTATAACCAATATTCCTTAGATAAAGCAAAAAAGATATGACTGAAAAAGAAAATGAAAACCGTACTCATAAAACGATTGAGCAAGCGGAGCAAGAAGGTAAGTACATTCGTAAAGTGCGTAGTTTTGTCAAACGTGAAGGGCGACTTACTAACGGGCAAGCCAATGCTTTAGATAAATTTTGGTCTGTTATGGGGTTAACACATGAAGATGGCTTAATTGATAGCACAGCACTTTTTGGTAATGATAACCCTACGGTACTGGAAATTGGTTTTGGTATGGGAAAATCATTAGTTTCCATGGCTAAAAATGCACCACAATTAAATTTTATTGGTGTTGAAGTTCATCGACCAGGTGTTGGTGCTTGTATTTCATTAGCTCAAGAAGAAGGCGTTACTAATTTGAAGGTCTATGAGCATGATGCTATTGAAGTTTTAGCTGATTGTATCGCCGATAACTCATTAACGACTGTGCAACTGTTTTTCCCTGATCCTTGGCATAAAAAGAAGCACCATAAACGCCGAATTGTTTCACCAGAGTTTGTGGAAACTATTCGTCAAAAGTTAAAGGTTGGTGGTGTATTTCATATGGCTACTGATTGGGAAAACTATGCTGAATGTATGCTTGAAGATATGAATACAGCGTCAGGATATAAAAACTTATCTGAGAATAATGATTATGTGCCTAGACCTGACTCAAGACCATTAACAAAATTTGAAAATCGTGGTCAACGACTAGGCCATGGTGTTTGGGATATTCAATTCCAACGTACTGATTAGTATTATCAGCAGCTCCTACAATAGGTGTTGTTCAATATGAAAAAGGTGCTGGCTATTACGCCAGTTCCCTGTATTTCTTAGCCACGCTTCATCAATAATCTCTTGTTGTAATGCCGCTTTTAAAATTCTACTTTTGTACTGTGTCCAATAATAGATTGTGGCATCTTGGTGACAGTCATTATTTGGGAAAAGTTCAGACCTTTGTGCAGTTAAGTCTTCGATAATTTTCTTGATCACTTTGGGTTTCAGTTCTTGTTCAATACGCTGTTTGAATTTAGTAAATTTTTTTGCCTGGAAAAGTTGCCAACATAACCATAAAAAAGCAGCTCCCGCGATGATGATAATTACTTCCACAACTTTTCCTATCGAACCCAATTTTAATCGTATAGCGGTTAGTTTACATTAGATAACACTAAACCTGCCAATCAATAATTTCTTTATTATGTGCAGCTAACCAACTATTGGCTTTGGAGAAATGTTTACAGCCAAAAAAACCACGATAGGCTGAAAGTGGAGAAGGGTGTGGACTGGTTAATACATAATGCTTGTTAGTATCAATTTCCTTCCCTTTTTTTTGTGCATGACTACCCCATAACATAAAGACACAGCCTTTATTATGCAATGAAAGTTCGGAGATAACTTTATCCGTAAAGCTTTCCCAACCCAATTTTGCATGGGAGTGAGCTTGCGACTCTTTAACGGTTAGTACAGTATTTAACAACAAAACCCCTTGTTTAGCCCAATGAGTTAAGTTGCCATGTTGAGGCGTGGTAAAGCCATCAATATCTACAGCGAGTTCTTTGTAAATATTGACTAAAGAAGGCGGTGGTTTTATGCCGTCTTTCACCGAAAAGGCTAAACCATGCGCCTGTGACTGGCCTTCGCTGCCAGTGCCGTGGTAGGGGTCTTGACCTAAAATGACCACGTTAATATCTGGCAAATCAACATACTTGAAAGCCGCAAATACTTCGTCTTCTGCTGGGTATATTTTCACGCTTTCAGTACGTTGTGTTGTTATTTCAGAGGTTAGCGATTTAAAGTAAGCTTTTATTTGTTCTGTGGCTAAAATACTTTGCCATAGGGGTGTATTAAGCATCTTAATATTCCAAAACTGTTATTTGTAGAAAATACGTATGATCGCGACAATACCGTACATCCTGAACATATACGCTATTATTCATCCATGAATTCGCGATATACCGTACATCCTGAACATAAAAAGCAGTCGATAGCTGCTTTTTAATCGGGGAGAGTCATGTGTAGCCTAGTCATTTAGGCACATATTGCTCAACAAAGAGTAAACGTTTTTAGCCGAATGATTCGGACAGTGTTTATTGGACATTTCTGTAGCGTTATCGCCTTCTTACGTGGAAGAACCGCATAAAAAGACGTTGCCCTATATTAATCCTCAACAAACAGCTGTAGAAAATATCGAAAGACCAACAACCCTAGGTCAACTATTTTTTGAGCAAGTATTCACGTAACAATGAAAAACTTGCAGCCATATCAACTGATAATATTGTCTCTGATGCACAATCAGCAAGCTCTTTTGGCAAGCCAATAGGTTGTCCTAAAGTACTTTCAACAATATCTTTAAATTTGGCTGGGTGGGCTGTTCCTAAAAACACGCCAAACTCTGTTCCATGTGTTTCATATTGTAAGGCTTTATATGCAACAGCAGCGTGAGGTTCACTGATATATCCTAATTTAGCCAATTGTATCATTGTTACTTGTGTTTGCTCTTCATCAATCGATACTGCCTTTACACAATCTTGGGCAACAATACCTGATTTAAGCATGTGTTCAATACGAGGCCAATTATTTGGATTACTAACATCCATAGCATTTGAAATTGTGGCTACGGTATCGTTTGGCGACCACTGACCTGTTTCTAGGTAGCGAGGAACAGTATCATTGGCGTTAGTTGCGGCAATAAAACGTTTTATCGGTAAACCCATAGCTTTGGCAAATAAACCCGCAGTTAGGTTACCAAAGTTGCCACTGGGAATAGAGAAAACAATGTTATCTAAATCAGCACTGCCTTTTTGGCGGCTAAGTTGGGCAACGGCTTCAAAGTAGTAACATACTTGTGCAAGTAAGCGACTAATATTTATTGAATTTGCTGAGTTTAATCCAATTGTATTTTTAAGTTCATCATCATCAAATGATTTTTTGACCAATGCCTGGCAGTCATCAAAGTCACCATCGATTGCAATCGTCTCAATATTGCCACCGAGAGTAGTGAACATTTTTTCTTGTAGGAGGCTAATTTTTCCTTTTGGATACATGATCACTACGCGGATATTATCAATACCATGAAATGCATGAGCAACAGCGGCCCCTGTATCACCTGAGGTCGCGGTAAGAATGGTTATCTTTTTATCTTTACTAAATGCTTGCAAACACTTGGCCATAAAACGGGCACCAAAGTCTTTAAATGCCAGTGTTGGTCCGTGAAAAAGCTCTAGAATGGCTCTGTCAGCGCTGATAGGCTGCATTTGTGCAGGAAAATTAAATGCCGAAGTTACAATTTCAGTTAATTCTTTTTCGTTAAGGTCTTCACTAACAAAAGGGTGCAAAACCTTTACACTACGTTCGACAAAAGGCATGGCAAGCAAGGCATCAATGTTGTCAAAAGTAGGGATATCTTTAGGGAAAAACAAACCTTGGTTTTGTCCTAATCCTTGTTTGACCGCACCAGCAAAACTCACCTGTTCGTCGTTTTTTTTCAAATTATAAAATTTCACTTTTACTTCTCACTATTTTCAATTTTATGTAGTTGCAGGCTTAGCTAATGTGCATGCACCAATTTCATCTACTTTACAAACATGAACAAAACCTAATTCCGTTTGTAAATAGTTCTCTTTGAGCCATAATGCCATTTCTTGGGCTTTATCTAATCGATCAAAAACACTAAATAATGTTGGCCCTGAACCAGAAATACCTACAGCTAAAGTACCCTGGCTGGTTAAGTAATCACGGGCCTGTTCAAATTTAGGTAATAAATGCTGGCGATACGGTTCAGCAATAACATCTTTTACAACAGCAAAAGCTTGATGTTTTTCACCTCGATGACATGCGTCAACAAAGGTAGCTAAATTTTGACCATAAGCTATAACATCTTGACGGCTATAGCTCTTAGGTAATACATCTCTAGCGGCTTTGGTGGAAACAACTATGCCTGGATAGGCCATAATGTAATAGCAGTCTTCAAAGCCAGGTAATGTTCGAGTAATGATGTCCTTATCGGGTACCATAAGCTGTAAATTACCTAAATAACAGGGGGCAACATTATCATAATGTAAGCTACCACTAATCTTAGCTTCCATTTCCCCCATCATGCGTAATAGTTGTTTTTCGTCAAAATAGGTATTGCCTGTCGCTTGTTGATAATAAGCGCTTAGTGCAGCGATAGTCGCAACGACTGAACATGCACTAGAGCCTAAACCACTACCTACGGGCATCTTTTTATCTAACGTTAACTTGACGTTGTCTTTAACAAAGCCGGCATCATCCATGGCTCTGTTAAATAGCTGTAGGCAATGCCAAACAATATTTTGCTGTGTTGATGAAGGTAATGCGTTAGCAAACTCACCGACGACTACTAGGCTATCTACATCGGCCATTTCGACGGTTACCACATCACCTAAAAGTGTGCCATCAAGCGGTTTTACGGCTAACCCTAATACATCAAAACCAACGCTGACATTACCGATGGAAGCTGGTGCAAAAACTGAAACTGACATTAGTGTTGTTGCTCCCAAGCAAGTGTTCTTAACAAATCTCCAAATACGCCCGCCGCGGTGACTGCCGCACCAGCACCATAACCACGTAATACAAAAGGCAGGGGTTGGTAATATCGACTATGAATTGCTAGTGCGTTTTCACCATCTTTAACACTGTAAAGTGGATGGTCCTGTGCAACGGCTTCAATTGATACTTGGCATTTTCCTTCAACAATGTTTCCGATATATCGCAATACCTTACCTTGTGTTTTTGCATCTGCAACCAGTTGACCAAAGACGGTATCTACCATACTTAAATTTTGCATAAATGTGGTGATGTCGCCGTTAGCGTCAAAGCCTTCGGGCAATATAGATTCAATTTTTATATCAGATAGCTCTAGTTGCATGCCGGCTTCACGCGCGACAATTAATAATTTTCTAGCGACATCCATACCACTCAAATCATCACGGGGATCTGGTTCTGTGAAACCATTTTCTTTAGCGATAGCTGTGGCGTTTGATAAGGACATGCCTTCATCAAGCTTACCAAATATGAAAGATAATGAGCCTGACAATATACCTTCAAATCGCTGTAATGCATCACCTGCTTTAAACAGACTTTGCAACGTATCTATAACAGGTAAACCTGCGCCAACGGTTGTTTCATATAAGAAACGACGGTTTGTTTTTTGAGCGGCAACTCTGAGCGCTTGATAATATTCCCATGAGTCAGTATTCGCTTTTTTGTTTGGCGTTACTACGTTAAAGCCTTCTTCGAGGAAACCAACGTAACTCATTGCAAGTTGCTCATTTGAAGTAGAATCAATAAGTACCGGGTTGATTAAGTGATTATCACGTACAAAAGCTTTAATATTATCAATGTTGGGAGTTACAGCATCTTTATTTAATGCAGCCTGCCAATTATCTAAAGCAATACCATTTTTATCAAAGACCATGCCTTTACTATTGGCTAAACCGTAAACTTTGAGTGAAATGTTTTGCTCTTTAATGTTGGTTGTTGGCGGTGGATCTGGGCAATTAACTCGCTACCTACAACCCCACAACCGATTAAGAATACGTCGATTGTTTGTTTATGTGAGAAAAAGTTTTGATGACTTACCTTCATCGCATCAGTGCACTTTCGCTGTTCAATAACAACGGAAATGCTCCGCTCTGATGAGTCTTGAGCAATTGCCACGACATTTACTCTTGCTTGAGCGAGAGAGCTGAAAAACTTTGCAGCCACACCACGCTGATGATGCATGCCGTCGCCGACCAAAGATACAATTGATAGTTCGTTAGTTAAAGATATTGGTTCTAATAAAGCGTTAAGTAATTCAAGTTCAAATTCCTCTTTTAAACTCATTTCTGCTTGTGCAGCATCGGCGGTATATATAGAAAAACTGATACAGTATTCGCTAGATGATTGGCTGATCAGAATAAGCGAGATGTTTTCTCTACTCATAGTCGCAAAAACACGACTAGCCATACCCACCATACCCTTCATACCAGGGCCTGAGACATTTACCATGGTGAGGTTGTTAAGGTTTGAAATGGCTTTAACTTTTTTCTCTTGCGAATTTTCGTTGGCGATTAATGTCCCTGGTGCTTGTGGGTTACCAGTATTTTTAATCAAACATGGAATATGATATTGCGCTATCGGGCCAATCGTTTTGGGATGCAATACACTCGCGCCAAAGTAGGAAAGCTCCATTGCCTCTTGATAGGATAAATAATCCAACAAAGTCGCTTCTTTTATTACGCGAGGATCTGCATTGTATACGCCATCAACATCTGTCCATATTTCACAACATTCTGCTTGCGCACAAACGGCAAGTACTGCTGCTGAATAATCAGAGCCGTTTCGACCCAATGTAGTGACTTGTTCATTACCATCAACACCAATAAATCCTGGCATGACCGCAATATTGCTTAAGTTTTCGTAATTTGATTGGAATTTTTCTTTACAGAGTACCAAATCTGCTACTGCATTTAGCGATACATTATTGGTATGCAAAAATGATTCAGGCTCAATAATTGAAACTTCATCGGTTTTTGTTTGTAATACTGACGATAAAATAGCAACACTTAATCTTTCACCCATACTGATGATAAGCGCTCTAATATGCTCAGGACAATACGACAACATTCCTGCTCCTTGAAGATATTGTCGTAATTTATTTTCCCAATGTGCCAATGCCTGGTCAGCATGATGTCGGTTGAATGCTGGTAAACTAGCACTTAAGTCGTCAATAATAGTATCAATAGCGCGTTTAAATGAGCTCAAATCAGCATTTAGTTTTGTTTCATCACTAATATTTTCTGCCATAGCAACTAAATGATTAGTTACACCTTGTGGAGCTGAAACTACAATCGCAACAGCAGATACTGAGCTTTTGTCTTTGATGATTTCTGCAACTTTCAGAAAACGTTCGGCTGTCGCTAATGATGAACCACCAAATTTTAATACACGCATTTATATTCCCTCTTAAAAACAAAAAAGCCTGTGCTTATTAAGTCACAGGCTTTGATAAAATTTTATATTTTACACGTCAGCCAATGACTACCATCTCAATGAGGGTGGTAGTGGTAATAATGCTAATATGGCGAATTAATGTAGTCATGGCGTATAAAGTGCCTGATTAGAGTAATTATGTCAATAAGTATTTGTGAATAAACAGGTGTGAGTTTCTGTATAAATGGGGGCGTTTTGTGAATAAAAGAGCAAAATATAAGAAAGTTGAATTTTTTTATACAATTAGCTCATTTAGTTTGACATATTTATTCAGATAAGCAGACTTTATTGCGGCCAGAAGATTTCGCTTGGTATAAGGCGTTATCGGCTTTCTCGATTAAATCTTCATAACGTTTATCTTGACTATTAATTATACTTACCCCCACACTCGCAGAAGTTCGTATTATTTTGTCTTGGAAATTTATGCAGACACTTTCAATAGCTACTCGAATGCGCTCTGCAACATCTGCAGCACCTTTGAGGTCAGTTTCAGGTAAAACGATCGCAAACTCTTCACCGCCATAGCGGCCAAATTGATCACATAGTCGCAATAATGACTGAATAATTTCAGCGGTCTCTACGAGTACTTTATCGCCCCCGAGGTGTCCGTAGTTGTCATTTAACAATTTAAAGTGGTCAAGGTCAAACATGATCAATGCGAGCCCATGGCTATATCTGCGTGCTCTTGAAAATTCTTTAGCCAAGCATTCTTCCCAATGCTTACGGTTAAATATTTGAGTCAAGCCATCAATACGATTTGCTATGGCCAAGTTTTCAAGCGTTTTATTAAGCATGGTTTGATAGTGACAAGTATCGGTAACATCTTCGATAAGTATGCATATATGGGTGATGGTGTCACCGGATATAATTGGCAAGAATGTACAGTTTTGTGCCATAAAATGGCTGTCTGTTGTGATAGGGCGGGTATGTGGCAATTCAAATAAATGATGACGTTGTTCCCATGAGCAAAAAGACTGAGTACCGAGTTGAATTACACTGGATAACTTTCTTTTAAACCATTTACTTGGTAACTCTGGAAAGATATCAAAAATATTTTTACCTAACACTTTTTCTGGAGCTGCATTTGCGTGGACTTGTAAAAATCGATTCCATTTTACTATGGTAAATTTTAAGTCAACGACAAGAATGCCAGTATTTATTTGATCAGATATTGATTCATAAAAATTATCAACAGACATTAGGTTTCATCCACAATACGGTCTAGTACAGTTTTTATATTAATGATTGCAGATTCAGGGATCAGTAAAATCATATCGCAATTAAATGAATAATCAGTGACCTGATATGTGATTTTAACTTTTAAAGCCAAATCCCAATTGAAAGACAGCTGATGTAAGTGCTCAGATACCAAACTTTTGGTAGAAGATAAAAGTCGTGGTGCACTATAAGACATTTGATTATCAATTTGACCAGCGAAAACATTCAAGAAGGTTGTTGTTAAAATCGAACTTAAATCGATAATCTGTTCTTCAACTGAAAGCTCTTCGGGTTCATAACCTAGTAAATCACCTAAGCGATCCGAGTCCTTTGGTTGATAAATAAGTAATGCTTCACCGCGGATGCCTTCATAGCCGAAAAATCCTTGGCTAACTACTGCCACCGCCATTTTTTCATCATTTAGAGAGTCTGATAAACTTCCCGCGTCAACTTGTTCAATACTAGGAACCTTTAAATGAATAAAAGTATCTAAGTAACGCGCTAGTTGATCACTGGCCTGTCCCATAGCGACATTAATTAGTTCTTGTAGGCAATCTTGTTGGTCTTCACTTAAGTTTAAAGTGCTCATAGAAAACCGTGCTTTGTCAATTGCTCATTTAATACTTCAGTTTTTACTGGTTTACGTAAAAAAGCTTTTGCACCTAACTCTAAGACTTTGCTTTGCATTTCTGGTTGAATGTCTGCTGAAATAACAAAAACGGCAATATTAATATTTTCATCTTTTAATGCCTGTAAAACACCAACACCATCTAATACCGGCATTGTCAAATCAAGGAATAAAATGTCAACTTTTTGACTTCTTAATATTTCTAACGCTTCTTCTCCGTTAGTCGCAATTTGAGTTTTTGCAGATAATTGTTCGGGTAAACACCTTAAAACTTGCTTTCTGGCTAAATTAGAATCATCACAAACGAGTACTGACAAGTTCATAAAGGGTACAGTCCATTATATTTTTATTTTAATGGTAGTAATTTATCCTAAAAGCGCTGCAGTGTTAATCAAAAGTTAATATTTTTTCTTTGTGGTGAAAGAATGAACTATCTATTAATAGGTCATTGAGTTTCAAACTATTGCTATTAGAAATACGGCCAAACCAGTGTATTTTTGGTTAAAAGCCTATCAGTACTTTTAATAGGAATATTGATAAAATAGTAGAGGTAACGTATATGAAAGCCATTTTTAGACTGTGTTTATTTAATTTCATTAGTCATGCAGTTAATATGTTTAATATATAAACATATTTAAGCGATTTCTGTGCCAAGTGTATGTTTTTGAAATCTAAAAGTGCTTTCTAGTTTCTCATATTTGCTTTTGTTTCTACTTGAATTCTTGTATGGATTATCCTAGTTAAAACTATATTAGTTATAAATGACTGAGCTCATTGTGCTTAGTGAAAATATGTCAGGGCATAAGGTTTTAGCTCCAGACAAGGCTTAAATAGAAGGTTCATTTGTGTTATGCCTTTGAGTTTATTAACTAGCACAAGTGAATAATAAGTTATTGGAATTATTTAACATCGTCTTGATTTCAGAATTATTTTACTTAATTACATAGAGCTAAATATATAATTTTTGTTAATAAAGTGAAGGTTACAATAACTTCACTGCCAAACGAGTTGAGACTGGTGGCTTTTTAGCCATAGTTTTGCTTCTTTATAATTTGGACAATGTAGGTTGACTAATTGCCAAAATTTAATTGAATGATTTAAATGCTTTAGATGGCAAAGTTCATGAATAATGACATAGTCTATTACCCATAGAGGGGTCATCATTAATAAATAGTTAAAACTTAATTCACCTCTATTATTACAGCTTCCCCATCGTGCTTTATAAAATCGTACTTTAAAAGATTTCGGGGCGAGACCTGAAATACGGCTTAAAAGAGAAAGTCTTTCATCAATATAGTTATGAGTTTGTTCTTTTAACCAAGCAGCATATAATTTTTTTACTTGTAATGATAAGTGGGTTGGGTCAGTACATTTAGCTTTAATTCTTTGTGATAGCGTAACCAATACTTCATCGCTCAATTCTGTAAATGATGACCCTTTTCCAAAAGTAATGCTGAGTGTCTTGTGTTTTCCCCGTATCCATATGTAACATCCAGCGACAAACTGCGTTTCATTAATACAGGCTACTTGTGCGGAATCATCTAATTTTTTTTGTAACCATGCAGATTTATTTTTAATGATCACATCAATCTGTTGCTGTGACAAAAATTGTGGCGCACGAATAATCATGCGACCATTTTTTATTTGTAGGGCTACAGTTCTACGACGATCACTACGGATCAATTGATAATCAAACATCTTAAATATTACGAACTTTAAATTAGGCTTTTGCTTTTACTTTCGCTTTTTCTTTTATTGTTGTAGATTTCGTCTTTGTTTTCTCTGTTGTTTTCTCTGTTGTTTTCTCATTTGTTTTTTCAGCCAATTTCTCTTTTACTACGGGAGACTGAACTTTTGCTTTTTTAGCTTGTAATGCAATTAAAACGTCATCGCGATTTTTAGCTAAATAAACACTGAGTTCCTCGCGAATATTCTCTGCTAATTCAAATGGAACAGATTTTAGCATTTCTGTAAGGCTATCAGCCATATCCAGCATTTTATCGTATTCATCAGCGGCTTTTTTTTCCATGAACGTCTGCACCTCCACACCATGTCGAATGACAACAAATCGATTTTCAACTGCCATTTTTTTTCCT